>Ga0233439_10002327_pt1 | contig 21728 bp, 27 predicted proteins | sample SI_123_September_6_FD_182713 | JGI IMG/M metagenome (GOLD analysis project Ga0233439, IMG submission 182713) | Seawater microbial communities from Saanich Inlet, British Columbia, Canada - SI_123_September2016_100_MG | ecosystem: Environmental > Aquatic > Marine > Inlet | place: Canada: British... | reverse complement strand
ATCTCACCAGCATGAGCACTTGGATTATGCACTGGAACTCTTTATTCGCTACCCAACATCACATCTCATAGATCAGGTACTAGAGCATTTCCCACTTTTGATCCATCATCACTTTGATCAATTGCTCAATTTGATTGAAAAGGTCCCTGATGAACGATTTTTGGAAAAGTTGCTAAGTTACTATCGAAAGGGAGAAAATTCTGTCCGACAGTTGCTGTGTTTACTGTGTCTTCTGCATGGCAAAGAGAACCTGATGCCTTCGGATGAAGAAGTTGTATTCCACCAAGAAGTTGTTCCGCATGTTCGGATTTTCTGCCAGAAGTGCCAATCTGCATATCATTATCCCATTCAAAAACTATATATTGATGCCGAATTGGTAGAGCAGAGACGCCTTTTGCAAGATAAGGATCTTTGGATGCCCGAAAAATTGAACTGCAAAAATTGTAATGGGAAACTCGAGTTCAGAACGGATGCTCGCTTTCGAGCTACTTTGTTTTCGGAAGTGCTAACAGCAAAGATGCTAAAGTTGACAGATGAAGAAGATGAGCGAATGCAGGCTTTCCAATTGCTGGACTTTCCACGCCTTAACAACAGGAAGTGCAATCCTCAAACGTTTCTAAATCATTTGGACCGATTGTTAGAGCAATCTCAGATCACCTCAGTGGAAAAAGCACGATTACTTCTAGAAGCAGGTAAGTTGTATCTGAGTCTGGAATGGTTACCGAAAGCAAAAGACACCCTACGAAGAAGCTTGGACTTGCAGGGAGACCAGCCGAGGGCCTTGTATCACCTAGGGGAACTTGCCTACAGAGAGCACAATCTTTTCGATGCTCGTTTATATTTTTCTCAACTCTTGCAGGTGTGTACTCCGGAGGATTTCTTGCTTGAAGATGACAATCTTTATCAACTCGCTTCCCACTATCTGGAAATCCTAGATCGACGTGAATATAAGCGTGGGAGTTTCAAACTTGTCGTTAATTTGCAGGAAACTTGACAAGGCGAGTCGCTTTACGTAATTCAAATCGCTTACATTTTAATTTACTACCACCTTACTAGTAACTGATTTGAACTTCTCAAAACTGCCTTAACAGCCCAACTAAAATTAGAAACAAAATGCGAGAACTCCTCTTCACTTCAGAAAGTGTGACTGAAGGCCATCCTGATAAAATTGCTGACAGTATCTCTGACGCGATTTTGGATGCAATGCTGACAGAAGATCTCAGCAGTCGTGTGGCTTGTGAAACCTTGGTTACAACGGGAATGGTCGTTGTTGCTGGAGAGGTGAGAACAACGGCACAAGTGGATTTTCAGAGGGTAGTCCGGCAAACGATCAAAGAGATTGGCTACACAAATTCAGCAATGGGATTTGATTGTGATACCTGTGCGGTCCTGATTGCACTAGACCAACAATCTGCAGATATCGCACAAGGTGTTGATGAAAACGATGGCAAAGAGCAGGGTGCCGGTGACCAAGGATTGATGTTTGGGTATGCTTGTGACGAAACTCCCGAATTGATGCCGCTTCCGATTTCGCTAGCACATCAATTAACGGCAAGACTTACCGAGGTTCGAAAAAACGGCACACTGCCCTATCTTCGTCCCGACGGCAAATCCCAAGTTACTGTGCGTTATGTTGATGGTAAGGTAGTAGAGGTTAACGCTATCGTGATTAGTACACAGCATGCTCCAGAGATTGAACAGTCTCGTTTACATGATGATTTGAAGAAAGAGGTGATTGCGATGGTAATTCCACCCCAATTTGACAAGGGTAACATTCAATATCATCTAAACCCGACAGGGCGATTTGTGATCGGAGGTCCTCAAGGTGATGCAGGATTAACAGGTAGAAAAATTATTGTTGATACCTATGGTGGAATGGGTCGGCATGGGGGTGGTGCATTCTCCGGTAAGGATCCATCCAAGGTAGATCGATCAGCCGCATACTTGGCCAGGTATATTGCTAAAAATGTGGTGGCTGCAGGCCTGGCGCAGAGATGTGAAGTTCAGTTGGCTTACGCAATTGGAGTTGCTGAGCCAGTCTCAGTATCTGTGGATACATTTGGGACGAATACAATTCGTGAAGAGCTAATTTCAGGGTTGATTAGGAAAAATTTTGAGATGAAACCCGGACGTTTTGTCAAAGCTTTAAATTTGCTTCGGCCAATTTTTAGAAAAACAGCGGCTTACGGACATTTTGGGAGAGAACTGGAGGAGTTTTCTTGGGAAAAAACAGACAAGGCTGCTACGTTACGTAAACAGGCAGGAATTTGAGAGATGGTTTCTCAAGATGTTGAAATCATCAATAGGTTAGGTCTGCATGCGCGGGCAGCTGCTCAATTGGTGAAGCTGACAACTCAGTTTCAGTCAAAGGTGTTTTTAAAAAAAGGTGGGCAGTCCGCCAACGCCAAAACTATTATGGATGTTTTGATGCTTGCTGGTACTCAAGGTACTCAAATCATCGTTGAAGCATCTGGAGAGGATGAGCAAGAAGCACTTGATGCAACTGTAAGATTGATCGCTGCACGATTCCATGAGAGTGATTGAGTCAATGATTCATGGGACAACACAGATATACGGTGTAATCGGCGATCCAATTTCTCACTCACTGTCTCCTGCACTCCAAAATCCAGCTTTTGCTGCCTTGGGAATTGATGCTGTCTATGTGACTTTCCGGGTTGCGCCCTCCTCATTGGGGGACGCCTTGCGAGGTCTGCTTGCCCTGAATGTTCAGGGAATCAACGTCACTGTTCCTCACAAAAACGAGGTGTTTCAATATCTAGATGAAGTCACGGATACGGCCCGTAAAATTGGTGCTGTCAACACTCTCCGAAATGACTCAGGACATTGGATTGGAGAAAATACTGATGCGACTGGTTTTATTCGATCATTAGAGCCATTAGGACTGAACTTGCCGGGATGTTCAGTCGGAATGCTCGGAGCTGGCGGTGCTGCGCGTGGTGTTGCAGTTGGGCTTTTGGAAGCTGAAGTTAGTCGATTATTTATTTGCAATCGAAATTACGAGCGAGCAATTATACTTGCAGAGCTTCTCCAAGCATCATTTGGTCAGCAAAGTGTAAAAGCTGTGTCCTTGGAACAACTCGAGAAAGAAGAACTAAATTTATTGGTCAATACGACTACTGTAGGAAGTGAAGGGTATTCTAGTCCAGCTAAGCTCAATAGATTTGATAACTTGGGTGCCGTTGCAGATATAATTTATCGACCTTCGCAAACCCCTTTGTTGCTTGAAGCGGAAAAGCTAGGTTTGCCAAATTTGAATGGTGGAGGAATGCTGCTATATCAAGGAACAGCGGCATTTTCATTCTGGACAGGGAGACCGGCTCCCGAAATCATTATGTGCAAAGCACTGGATGAACATCTTTCAAAGATCTGAAGGGTGAAGTCAAATTTAGCTGCATTTCAAAAAGACTATTCTAGTCTCCAACTATAAGAAGTGCATTCAAAGTACTAATTTAACTTCGGCATTTGATGATATCCAATCAGATTTACCGGATCTCCATACTAGTTTTCGCATTATTCGGAACAAATGAGATTCTCGCATATGATAAAGGGCATCTCGAAATCTTCAAGAAAGACAAGATTTGCGAAGAGTGCGGTTTGACCAAAGCAAAACTTTCAAAGATGGAACTACAAGGAGCAAATTTACGAGGATCGAATTTATTTCGTGCAAACTTCTACAAAAGTGATTTGACAGGAGCAAATCTTAGTGACACGAATTTGGGAAGGAGCAATTTGAAGCAAACCAATCTTCAAGGTGCCAACCTGCAGGGAGCAGATCTTACTAGAACTGATTTGAGAGAAGCAGTTTTATTTGAAGCCAACTTGACCGGGGCTGTACTAGAAGATACCAAGTTGATAGGAACAGTTCTGAAAGGGGCTGTCTGGACCAACGGTCAGATTTGTAAAGATGGATCGCTGGGCAAATGCATACAATAATTTCTTCTTTTAGGCTTTGAACGTTCATTAACTGTGTTATTCTTAAAATTATTTCGATTAAACCTCTGATTTTCCTGCCATCTTATTTCTAAAGCCAATGCGATACCTTCTTTCTATAATTCTTTTTGTCTTCATGATCTCTAATTCGCACGCCCTTGAGATTGGAGTCGTAGACCTCAATCGAGCTCTTAATGAGTCGGAAGAGGGTATGCGTTCCAAAAATCTATTGGAGAGTCGTGGAAGACAAAAGCAGCAGGAGTTTAAGGTTGAAGAAGAGGAGTTGATGCAGATTGCTGAGGATCTTCGTAACAATCCTCTGCTAACACCCAAAGCAAAACAGGAAAAAGACCAAGAACTCCAGAATAGGCAACGAATTCTCAGAGAGAAAGTCAGACAGTTTGAGCAGGAACTTAGATTAGAAGAACGAAAGCTGACAGAAGCAATTTTTCAAGACCTGAAGGCGGCGATCAGAACTGTTTCTCAAAGAAGCGACTATGATTTGGTTTTAGAAAAAAACGCTGCTCAGGTGATTCTGTACATGAAAGAGGAAACAACTGATCTCACCCAAAAGATTATTGATTATTACAATTCACTAAAGCATCAAAACAACGAGTGATTACGCTTACAATCAATTCAAACAGAACTAAATGAACATGATGAATCTAGAAGAAATTAAGCGAATCCTCCCCCACCGCTTTCCGATGCTGCTTATTGACAGGGTTCTAGAGTTGGATCCAGGCACTTCCTGCAAAGCCATCAAAAACATCACCGCCAATGAGCAGGTTTTTCAAGGGCATTTTCCGCAAATGGCAGTCATGCCGGGCGTAATGATCGTGGAGGCCATGGCGCAGGTTGGAGGAATTGTCATTCACTCTGTAACCCCTGAGAAAGTTGTCAAGCAATCACTTGTTTTTTTTGCAGGGATCGAAAAATCTCGATTTCGTTATCCTGTAGTGCCTGGAGACCAAGTGGTTTTGACTACAACGGCAAAAGCAAATCGTCAAAGTCTTTGGGTATTAGAGGGCAAAGCTCATGTTGAGGGAAAGTTAGTAGCGCAAGCAGAAATTAAATTAATGCTACAGCCTGTTTTTGCAGAAAATTTCACAAATGTTTAAGCCAGAAGACGTAAGGAAAATTGCTGCCCTTTCTTCGCTTGAACTTTCAGATGAAGAAGTAGGAAAGTTTGCTGAACAATTCACAGTTATTTTGAAATATTTTGAAAAGCTTAAAGAGGTGGATATAGGTGAGTTAGCAGACGATGATGATCAACGACAAGTGAATGGCCGTGATGACATCTGTACGGACTCAGAGGTCTCCCCCGATCAATTCAGTCCTTATTTGGATGGAAAGTTTTTCAAAGTACCAAGAGTGATTGAACAAAACTAATCAACACACTAAACCAACCCCTCAATTCAACTACTCGGAAATAATCATTCTGATTATTTCCATTCTCACACATCTTTTCTTTCTTTCCACTCTAAATTTCTTAAAAGACTATCCCACTCGTCTCGTAACTGCTGTTCAAATTCGGCTGGCAAAAGATTCAGTTTCTCCTAGCAATAAAGTTCATTTGCCTTCAATAATTCAATTCCCTGAGAACCCATTAGAAAGTCAGCAAATAGTTGATTTAGAAGATTTTAGTGAACTTGAATTTGACTCAATTGAAATGCCTGCAGAAATAATCGTCCCACCTGAAGACGAAGTAGAATTAGACTTGGAAAAATTAATCCAGCAATCAGAGAGCAAGTTGAGTCTGATCTCAATGCCAAGTGCTTCCTTGCCAAAGGGTGAGCCAAACAGTGCAACAGTTACATCAGCTTTGAATCCAAATTTGGCAGCAGTTGTAGATCAAGAAGGACAGAACTTTGAAAGGCAAGATGTGCCCTCATTTTCGAAGATAAAATTGAATGATGAAGAGTTTTCTGGGGTAATTTCAAAGCAGAAGCAAGGAACTGAATTTGATGATCAACATTATGAAAATCGTATGAATGCGAGAAGGGAAGTCAAATCAAATTTGCCTGAAGGCTACTTCTTCAGTGAATCTATAATGGGTCGAGAGGCTTCGGAATCAAAAAGGCAATCGGGTAAGCTAACAAATTGGATTGGAGAAGCACAGGCTAGTTCGATTAGTAACAGTCAACAAAGATTATTGGGTTTGGGGGGTGACGGTTTCTTTACGTTGAGTAATTATCAATGGCCTTACGAATCTTACATGGGTCGATGGGCAAAACATTTACGATATGCGTGGAATTCTCAACCTCCAGAGGACTACATTCAAGGATTACAACCCAATGGGGGCAATGTTGGTATAAAAGTCCAGTTAAGTCTTCTAGGTGAGTTAGAGAGCTTTGAAATTATCAGTAGTTTTGGTTCGTCAAGTCAGATGGAGGAATCAGTGGTCAATGCTATTTTATCAGTTTCGCAACTTCCCCCTCTCCCAGATACCTTCCAAGATGAGAGCTTGTTAGTTAGCTTTAGATTTATCTATCCACCCTTAAAGTCAGTATTCTCAGAAAGAAACTGAGCGTAGCGTCTTCCCATTTCTGTAAGAACCAAATTTTTTGGGCCTCCGTTGACAAACTTTTGTTTGTTTCGCATCTCGTGGAGTAGCCTGGATTTTTTGACTGGATTTTCTGGCCATGAAATTGCTGGAGATATTTTGAGAAGTTCAACCATGATCTGAGCTTCTGACTGATACCAAGTAGAATTTCTGTTTTTGCAATGACACAAAAGATGCCAATAAATTTTCCCGAGAGTTCGTTCAAAGCTTGATCAGAAATTCCATTACCTTGGATGTACAGGGAGAGCTTATCCTCAGTACCTGAATTCCTAATGAAAATCGCAATTTTCAGAGTGTCTTCATCCTTCCATTGCAGCATCAAAAGCTGATTGTCTTCGGGCAGATTGACCCAGTCTTGGATAAATTCCGGATAAAGATTACCAGCCCTCTCTTGGATGATCTGACAGAGTTCATCCCTAAATCTGGTCTCTAGTAGTTTTTCTTTAACTACATAGTAAACATGTAGAGTAAAGTGGGTTCCTTGAGGTTGGAGTGCTTTAATATTTTTGAAAAACTCTTCTAGATTGTGTAACCAGCGCTTGTAAAGAATTTCGGTCGCTTTGAAAGCCACTAACAGACCGTTACCCAGGAAAACCAGTTGTTTGCTGTGAGTTGCTGGTAAAATGACATGACCCGATTCCTCACCGCCCAAAAAGAAATCAGTAGACAATTAATTCGCTTCTGGGATCTCCTTGATCAAATCTCTCCACAATCGAGTCAACTCAAACGCGCTGGGCCTAATCCCTTTTCTCATTACTACTAAGGTGTTTTGAATATGATCGATCAGATCCTTATTTATTCCAGAAAACTTTCGAACGTGTTCTTTTAAAATTTTGATTCGAGAATCGAAGGCCTCCAGAAGTAGCCACTTATCACCAACAGCACACTGACGAAGATTGAATTGCATACCCAAAATGCGACTGGAAGCCTCTAAATCACTTTCAATAGTATTGAAGAGATATTTATTTTGGCTTTGGAATTCAGATTCTGAGGAAATTAGTAGCATCAGAGCATCACCAGAAAGAATATGAATACCCTGTCGAGATGGATCAGCGACTAAAATAAAGCATCGATCTCCGTCACCATCAAAGATCCATGATAGATGAAGAATTTTCGGATGTTTTTGTAGATTCTGAAAAAGTTGATGCAATGCTGTGTAATCTTTCCACCGACCATTTTTCAGGTGCTGTTCGCTTAACCAGTGAGTCCCCTCCAGATCAGCTACGCCGCTGAAACGATTAATCTCATGAGAACAATCCGCGTTGTAGTGCTGAAATATTTTCCAGCTTTTGGGGAAATGCTGCACAATTACTTGGCAAGCACCAAAAGCTGAGTCAGTAATGATATTGATAGATTCTGGTCGATCTAGTATCATCTCAAAATCTTGGTTTTAGAGAAGATGCGTAATAAAGTTTTTCTGGGCTGCCTCGGATTCATCGCAGGCGTCATAAATAATATTTGAGTTCGGTAGAGGCCAAGGTTGTTTCAGGAGAAATTCTGTCAATGCTTCTTCATCGGACGGAAATAATTTTAAGCCAGAAGAGCCCAGAAAAATTTTGATCCCATTTTGATCTGCAGGGTTGTGGGAAGCGGTAAGAACTATTGCAGCACTTGCTTGGGTAGCTAGCATATGAAGGGCAACTGCTGGTGTAGGTAAAATTCCGACAGAGCGAGGGGCCAGCCCTGCTTGCAAAATACCCAATATTGCTGCATTGTTGAAAGTACCACTTGTATCTCGGGAATCCCAACCTACAGCAATACTATTCCTGATCTCCGTCAGTTCAAACTTTCGGAGTAAACAACATATTGAATATGTATAGAGTTGGAAAAATTCGGGTGTAATTTCTCCGGTTTGCAAATACCACTTTACTGGATGCTCACTTTGTGGGAGGTATTGTTGAATCGGTCCTCGGATGCCATCTGTGCCTTGAAGGCAAATTCCCATCGTAATTCTCCAAAAGATTTGAGATTATCTTAGTTGTTTGAGAAGCGCTGTTTTCAGTCAATCTTTGTTTTTCAACTTTTTAATTGAAATTCTGGAACATAAACGGTTTCCTCAGAAAGTGGCCCTGAAATTGCTGCTTTTAAACTGGTGGCTCTGCTGATAGCAGAGTTTGGCCATGGAATAGGTCTAACTGAGGTGAGATCGATCTCGAACAGAATAATTCACAAAAACCTCACTCACACTGCGGAGTACGCACTATGAAGGTATGGAAACAGAAACTGGCCGCTGCCGTGCTGGCGGGAATGTTATTAGGTGCAGGGTGCACCGAAGAACTCGACCCGCGTCCACCTAGTGCAGAACTAACTGAGGAAGAACTCCTAGAGATTCAAGAAAATGCTGCTGCTGCTGAAGGGATTGCAAAAAAAGCTGATGAGGTGGCCGAGCGAGTTCGTTCAATTGGAGCAGATGAAGCCACTGCTGAGATTGTGCAAAGAGCTCAAGAAAAAGTTGAAGCAGCAGAGGCAAAAGTCAATTATGCTACCAATAGGGCAGAACGTCAAGAAGCCAAGCGTTCACTTATTGCCGCCGAAGATGCTATAAAACAAGCCGAAGATGCTCTGGCAAAAGCCGAGAAAGATGCTATTGTTGACCAAGAGGAACTGAAACGATCGCTCACCGAAGATGCACAAGCTGCAGTCGAGGAAGCCAGAGCGTTGGCGGAAGAAACCCAGATTATGGTCGAGCAGGCTCCTGCTAATAGAATGGCAGAAACAGAGCTACTTCAAGAACAATCAGAGATCGTAGCTGATAAGGCTGAAGAGGCTCGTCGCAGAGCGGCTATTGCAGAAGCGCGGCTTCGGAAAGCCGAAGAACGACTCAAGAATGCTCAAACACCAGAAGAGCGCGCTGCTGCAGAGAGAGAGCTAGCTGCAGCTCAACTAGAATATGATCGAGCTAAAGAATTACTTGCAGAAGCTGAGGAAGAAATTAATCAGCTTGAGGAGCAAGTGGTATCCATGCGGGGTGATCTTCAACCAGGTGGTGACAAAGCAACTCCTGAAACTCGCAGGTACGAACTTCTGCCAGCACCTGCCGAGACTGAGTCGGACAGAATTCAAGATATGAACGTCGTCTACTTCGATTTTGATCAAAGTTTAATCAGATCAGAGTTTGAGACTCAACTTAGAGATAATTTCCGTTGGTTACAGCAGAATCCTGGTATAAATATACAGTTGGAAGGTCATTGTGATGAACGCGGTACCAACGAATATAATCTCGCTTTGGGTGAAAGAAGAGCAAGAGCTGTTCTGAGTTACATGATTGATAGACTTGGTGCAGATCCCAATAGATTCACCATTGTCAGCTTTGGCGAAGAAAGACCTGCTCAAATGGGAAATAGTGAAGAGTCATGGAATCTTAATCGACGCGTTGAATTTACAAGACTCTAAGGCAATCCGGTTCTCTGAATGGATTCAGTACTGGCACAGTTGACTGATGGGCAAAGCCTTTTGCAGGTAGTCTTTGAGGGTACACTCATTGGACAACTAGTGCTGGTGTCCCTCCTTCTATTGTCTTCTCTTTCTTGGGCTGTAATTATTCTAAAGGGATTGCAGTTCTACAGATTTCAAAAAGAAGATCAGAATTTTCTTAATCTCTTTCGCGAATCTTCTCTCGATCAGACATACAAACAAGTCGATATTTTCCCACAGTCTTCACTAGCATACATTTTTCGTAAAGCTTACCAGGAAATAAATCAGACGTACCGTCGCCTACAAAAACCCACCTCTCAGCATAGCGAAGCGACAGTAAGTTTGCTTAACGAACGCCTTCAAAGAGTGATGGAACGTTCCTTCAACGAACGCTATGCCTACTCTGAACATCGATTAAATATACTAGCTTCTGTTTCGGGTGCTTCCCCCTACGTAGGATTATTTGGTACTGTTCTAGGTGTAATCGATGCCTTTCAGGGCATTGGAATTTCAGGTATCACAAGCCTTGCGGCTGTGGCACCAGGTATTTCGGAAGCGCTCATTGCGACTGCAGCTGGGCTTCTTGCAGCAATACCTGCATTAATGGCCTTCAATCATTATCGAAATAAAGTTCGAAACCTCGGTGGTCAAATGAGAGATTTTAGTCTTGAACTGACTAACCGAATTGAATGGGTTCTTTATGAGCAGTTGGCACAGTCAGGAAAATGACTCTATCAGTGATATTAACATGACTCCCTTCGTGGATGTCTTGTTGGTATTATTGGTAATTTTTATGGTGACAGCACCAATCATTAATCAAGCAATTCAAGTAGAACTGCCCAAAGATAGCTACAAAGATGAACAAACTCAGGAATTAGATCCGCTTCGTGTAGTGATCAATGCTGACAAAGAGATTTTTATTGGCGACAACAAAATCGGAGATTTGGACGGGAAAGGCTGGGTAGAAAGTTTCCAGACTAAAGTTGGCGCCTGGAAGCAAGGAAGTGGGCCGTGGTTTGCAGATGTTGAAGTTGATGTGAACGTAGCTTACGGAGTCTTAATTCCTGTAATCGCAAGGTTGAAAGAAATGGAAGTAAACTTAAATTTAGTCATTCAACCAGAGGCGAATTAGCTAACTCCTTCTTTCTCTTTTGAAGATCCCTCCACTAAAACGGACTCTTCTTTTTCCTCTTCAAGTTCGTTTGTCTTCGTAGCTTTCTTGAAATTTGTGATCATTGAGCCCAAGCCCTCGCCAATCATCGGGAGTCGTTTTGCACCGAAGAGCATGACGACAATACTCAAAATGATGATCAGTTCCCAAATGCCAAGACCAAACATACATTATCCTTGATGAATTGTTGATAGAATCCGATTCAAGCTTCCTTGATAAGCGAAAGTTTGTTCTGTTGCAAGTTTGATTTAAATTCAGTGAATCAGTTTTGTTGGTCTATGTACTTTCTAAAAGCTTGATTGAAGGCTTTGTCATTGTTTTTGTACATCTTTACCAATTCTAGTGTAGGAATTTCCATAATTACGAATGATCCGCTTTTTGCTCTACGACCCTCCAACTCTGTAGTTAGGCTTTCAACCTGAGATTCTAACATTTGGACCCTTGCTTCCAAACTCAGCAACTGCATCGAGTTACGATTCAAATCATCTTGCCAGGGTTGGCATCCTGCGAGAACTAACAAACCAATGAAAACAAGAACCTTGTGCATTCTTCCCTCTTGAATTGAACTTGACAATATGCCCGCCAAAGGCTTTTAATACTCAGTTTATTTTCACTTCCAATCGCTTCGAATTCACAAGGGTTTCATGTTTGAGAACTTGTCCCAAAAACTGACCACGACATTGCGCAAAGTGCGTGGCCAGGGACGACTCACGGAAACCAACATTGATGAATCGCTTAAGGAAGTAAAGATGGCCTTGCTGGAGGCGGATGTCAACTTCCGTGTTGCCAAGGCTTTCCTCAAGTCCGTCAAAAGTCGTGCCATTGGTGAGGAAGTTCAAGGGAGTTTGACCCCAGGACAGCAATTCATCAAAATCGTTAATGACGAATTAACGAACATGATGGGAGCTAGCAATGAGTCCCTTGCAAGATCTGAGAATGGACCAACAGTCGTTATGGTTGTGGGGCTCCAGGGTGCTGGAAAAACTTCTTCTGTTGGAAAGTTGGCGAATTATCATGCCCAGAAAGGATTTAGTCCGTATCTGGTTCCTGCAGATGTTTATCGGCCTGCTGCAATTGATCAATTGCGGATACTCGCAGATTCACTTCACCTACCCTGTCATCCTTCTACAAAAGACCAAAATCCAGTTGAAATTGCGTTAGCTGCCTTAGAGACGGCGAAAATCAATAATCTAGACTTGGTTCTAATTGATACAGCTGGTCGTCTGCACATTGATAGTCAACTGATGGACGAACTGCATCAAATGCGTCAGCTGGTAAATCCACAAGAAATTTTGTTTGTCGCAGATGCGATGACGGGTCAAGATGCTGTCAATATGGCCAAGAGCTTTAATGATGAGCTCGACTTGACAGGCGTATTGCTGACAAAGATGGATGGTGATGCGAGGGGGGGGGCAGCCCTATCAATTCGTGCGGTAACACAGAAACCGATCAAATTTATTGCAGTTGGTGAAAAGCTAGAGAATCTTGAAGCTTTTCATCCCGAGAGAATTGCATCAAGAATCCTTGGAATGGGGGATTTGCTCTCCCTGATTGAAAAAGTTGAGCACAATTACAGTCAGGCTCAAGCCCTTGAGATCCAGGACAAATTCAGGCGCAATGAGTTCACGCTAGATGATTTTAGAGATCAACTTCGTACAATGCGCAAAATGGGTTCAATGAAAGAGTTGATGGGGATGCTACCCGGTGTGGATTCAAATTTGCTGAAGAATGCAAAGGTAGATGAAAAACAATTCAATCGCATTGATGCAATCATCTCATCCATGACCCGTGATGAAAGGCAAAATCACAATCTTTTGAATGGCTCACGTAGACAAAGAATCGCTGTAGGTAGTGGGGTGGCAGTCAATGATGTCAATCGCTTAATGAAGCAGTTCACCCAGATGCGAAAGATGATGAACAAGCTTTCCAAGACCCAAGATCCACGCAAAGCTATGCAGATGATGAAAAATATGATGCCGCCGCAGTCTCGCAGCTTTATGTAGATTGCATTTATTAAATCAAACTAGGAGATTTGAGTGGTCAAAATCCGACTTGCTCGAGGTGGAGCTAAAAAAGCGCCATTCTACAGAATTGTTGTAGCTGATGTACGAGCTAAAAGAGACGGGCGTTTCATTGAAAGACTTGGTTCCTATAACCCCATGGTTCAAGGAAATCGCTTTAATATTGATGCAGAACGAGCCAAATACTGGTTGTCTGTGGGAGCGAAGCCAACAGACCGTGTCCGGAAATTAATGAAGTTAGCTTCCATCGAAGGTGTCTGAGACGAGGGAAACAGATTACTCGGATCTGACCTGGCTAGGAACGATTATCGGACCTCACGGTGTGCAGGGAGAACTTAAAGTTTATCCGCTGACTGATGATCCCAATTTCTACTGCAAGTCCCTCAAATCTTTTTTGAGAGAATATGCCAAGGGATTTGAGACGATAAACATAAAGAATCTCAAAATTCATAAGGGTATTTGGATTCTGAAATGTAAGGAATGTGGGGATCGAAATATCGCTGCAAGCTGGAAAAAATCGAGATTGTTGGTCAATGATGAAGATCTTCGACCGCTGAGTGATAACGAAGTGTTTTTGCACCAGATTAAAGGTGCTATCGTTGTTGATTCCTTAGAGAAATCACTTGGGGAGGTTGTCGAAATTATCGAAACTGGTGCTGGACACGTTTACACAGTTCAACAACCTAATGGAGAAGAATTTCTGGTTCCTTCCTCAGGCAACATTGTGCGGTTTTTTGACAGTCAGAACAAAAAATTGGTCATCGATCCAATTCCAGGGCTAATAGACTCGTGAAAAACCCTCTAACTTTTGACATTATCACTTTGTTTCCTGATCTCTTTTCTTCGTTCTTGAATGAGAGTTTAATTGGAAAGGGAATACTTAAGGGAAAACTGGAGATTAAACTAACCGATCTGCGAGAATTTGGAATTAATAAACACCGACAGGTTGATGCTGAACCATACGGTGGTGGACCAGGAATGCTTCTTCGCCCTGAGCCAGTTGTTAGGGCGCTTGAAGAGAGAAAATCCTTTTACAAAAGCCAAGATCGGAAAGTTCATTCTATACTGCTAACTCCTCAGGGGAATCCCTTCCAGCAAAGAAAAGCAGAAGAACTGAGTGCTTTTGATGAATGTCTACTTTTTATTTGTGGACGTTATGAAGGCTTTGATGAAAGAATCAGAGATTATGTGGATGAAGAAATTTCGGGAGGAGATTTCATCTGCCTTGGTGGCGAAGTCATCGCAATGGTCTTAATTGAAGCCATTAGCCGCCTGAGAGGAAATATTTTGGGGAATCAAGAATCAGCTAAACAAGAGACGTTCAGCCAAAATGGAATTCTCGAATATCCCCAGTATACTAGGCCCTTAGAATTTAGAGGGCAACGTGTCCCAGAAGTGCTTCTTTCTGGCCACCACGCCCAAATATTGGAGTGGCGTAGTCAGCGAGCTCGGCAACGTACCTTGCAGCGTCGTCCAGACTTACTAACTGAAAAACACAAAGGCGAAGATGCCAGACTTGATGAAAGTAGTTGAACAAAGTCAACTACGTGAAGATATCCCTGCCTTTAGGGTAGGTTGCACAGTTCGAGTGAATTACAGAATTAGTGAAGGCAACAAAGAGCGTATCCAAGGATACGAGGGTGTTGTCATTCGCAAGCATCTTGGAGATAAGAATAGTAAGGCTACATTCACTGTTCGAAAAATGACTCAAGGACACGGTGTCGAAAGGATTTTCCCAATCCACTCCCCAAGAATTGAGAGTGTTCAAATCCTTAAGCATGGGCATGTGAGGAGAGCAAAACTTTACTACCTCAGAGAGCGTCGAGGTAAGGCAGCACGTATCCGTGAAAAGATCACTGCCCGCAGCAGGTCTTGATATTGAAAAGGCACTTTGGAGTCAAGGCTACCATAGTGTTGTGGGTGTCGATGAAGCAGGCAGGGGGCCCCTTGCGGGACCTGTAGTTGTTGCTGGTGTGATTTTAAATCCGAACACAGCACAGTATTTAGACGTCGATGATTCAAAAAAAGTTAGCGAATCACGTCGTGAAGCCCTATTTGAGACGATCATTTCAGGATCAATTAGTCATCAAATCGAAGTTCTTGGAAACATTGAAATTGATGAGTTAAATATATTGAATGCTACGTTAAAAGGTATGCAACAAGTAGTAGAAGCTTTAAGGCCAATACCTGATTACGTCCTTATTGACGGGAACAGATTACCCAAGCTACCGTTCCCTGCTCAAGCTGTTGTGAAAGGAGATCAAAAGAGTAAATCGATTGCAGCAGCTTCAATCTTGGCAAAAGTAACGCGCGACACGATTATGCAAGGGTATGCTCAAGAATATCCACAGTGGGAATTTTCAAAGCATAAAGGCTACCCTACAAAACGTCACAAGGAACTGTTGCAGCAGTTTGGTCCAACCCCAATTCATAGAAAAACGTTTCGCTGGTGAAGTATGTCGGCCAGAAAGAATTTGGGGATTGATGGGGAGAATTTGGCTGCGAAATATTTGGAGAATCTTGGGTATAGTGTTGTAGGGAGAAACTTCAGACACCGTTTCGGTGAAATTGATATTGTAGCAGAGTAAGAAGGCTATCTTGTGATTTGTGAAGTAAAATCTCGATCTAGCGGTAAAACTGATGCATCTTTTTCGGTTACCCTAGCGAAGCGCACGAAACTCAGAAAACTTTATGAGGTGTTCATTACTAACTACCCAAGTAAGCTGAAAATGCAGCCTCGCTTCGATGTGATTTCGATTATTTTTCAAAAAAACGATGCTCCAGAGTTGGAGCATATTCCCGATGCCTTCTGAAGGAGAAAAATGGCACACCATAAATCTGCACTTAAGCGAATCCGTCAAACGATCAAGCGCACGGCAAGAAATCGTTCTGAGCGCTCATCCTTGAGAACTTCAGTGAAAAAATATCGAGAAGTTTTGGCTAGAGATGACAAAGCTTTAGCTGCAGGTGAGTACCCAGAAATTCAAAAGAGAATTGATAAAGCAGTAACAAAAGGTATTTTGCATGCGCGAACTGCAGCACGCTACAAATCAAGACTAGCCTCAGCGCTAAATAAGGTTTCAGAATCTTGACATCTGGAGACGTGATCGACTAGATTAAGATATTTGACCAGCTGTCTTAAAGTGTGACTGGAGAGACCCACTGCTGTAACCTGCGATTTATTCCTGAGGAAAGGTCTAGATGAACTCCTATTTCTTTGCCCGCCGTGTTCATAGTCTTACAGGTATTATCCCAGTTGGCCTCTTTTTAATATACCACCTCTATACCCAACTCTATCTTCATCAAGGGGCTGAGAAATACAACGAGCATACGAATGCATTCTATGAAAGCCCATTAGCAATCTGGCTACTGATCATCTTCGTTTACATACCGCTTTTCTACCATTCGATTTTAGGGGCAAAACTCTCCATTGAGGCAACCCCACAGCCTTCCTATCACTATTTTTCACATCTTCTGTACTGGCTTCAGCGAATTAGTGGTATCGGAGTGCTATTATTTATTTTTGCTCATCTTTATAACACTAAGGTGATGCCGTTGATGACCGATACTTACGGCCAACACTTCGAACACTTGGCTGAGGGATTTGCCTCTGCAGAAACTGGGTGGCTCACAAAAAGTGTTTATTTACTTGGAATTTTGGGTGCAACCTTCCATTTTGCGAATGGTATCAACACATTCAGTATGACTTGGGGACTTGCTCTGACACCCAGAGCACAGTTGAGAGTTAGGGTTTTGAGCATCTTAGTTTTTGTTCTCCTGACCGCAGTAGCGTTGTATTCACTGTCAGCGATCTGGTAGAATCTCTAGTAATGAGTTTTCAAGAATCATCCGCCTAAATTCATCCGATTTAAAATGGAGAAAAATCCATGACTAAGCAGAGAGCCATCGTTGTAGGAGGAGGGCTTGCTGGATTGGCCGCAACCATGAAAATTGCGGAGCAGGGAATGTCAGTGCTACTGGTTTCATTCCTTCCGGTGAAACGATCCCACTCGGTTTGTGCTCAGGGTGGAATCAACGGGGCAGTAAATATTAAAGGAGAAGGAGATTCTCCGGAGATTCATTTCTACGACACCGTAAAGGGAGGGGACTTTTTGGGGCACCAACCTTTGTGTAAGGATATGTGCTATCATGCCCCTTTCATCATTTATTTACTGGATCGAATGGGGGTTCCATTCAATCGAACACCTGAAGGCAACTTAGACTTCCGCAGATTTGGAGGCACCCTACACCATCGGACTGCTTTCTCTGGTGCCACCACAGGCCAACAGCTACTTTATGCGTTAGATGAGCAGGTTCGAAGATACGAAGTTGAAGGCTTGGTCGAAAAAATAGAATGGCATGAATATCTTGGGGCTGTTCAAGACGAAGATGGAAAATGTGTCGGGGCTGTAATCCAAAATCTAAAAACTGGTGATATCCGAGCAGAGAGAGGTGATGCGGTCATATTGGCCACAGGAGGACCTGGGGTAGTATATGGTCGTTCTACAAATTCTGTGGTTTGTACTGGAACTGCAACAACCTCAGCTTATTTACAAGGTGCTAAGTATGGAAATGGTGAATTCATTCAAATTCACCCCACGGCTGTGCCTGGGCGTGACAAATTGCGCTTGATGAGCGAATCTGCACGGGGTGAAGGTGGTAGGGTTTGGGTTCCTAGAAAAGCCAATGATCAGAGAGATCCAAAAGAGATTCCAGCGGAAGAGCGGTTATATTTTCTTGAAGAGAAATACCCCAGATTTGGGAATTTGGTCCCAAGAGATGTTGGTGCAAGAGAAATCTACAATATTTGTGTGAATCAAGGCCTGGGTGTGCATGGAGACATGAAGGTCTATTTAGACCTTACTCATCATTCACGCGAATTCCTGGATAGAAGACTTGGGGGAATCCTTGAAATTTATGAGAAATTTACTGGGGTGGATCCTCGTGAGGAGCCAATGGAAATCTTTCCGGCTGTTCATTATTCGATGGGAGGGATTTGGACAGATTACAACAGGACAGCCGATGGTTTTATTGATCACCAGTCCCCTCGCAACCAAATGACCTCGATGGAGGGGCTATATGCTGCGGGAGAAGCTGATTATCAGTACCACGGGGCTAACCGACTCGGAGCTAATTCACTATTGAGCTGTATCTACACCGGCTTGATGATGGGACCAGGAGTCGTGAATTACATCAAGAATCAAAAAGGGTCTGCAACTGACCTTCCCTCTTCCTTGTTTGATCAGGCACAACAACAATGGCAAGGAAAGTTTTCTAGCATCAAGCAAATGAAGGGTAAGGAAAACCCATACAAGCTCCATGCGGAATTATCAGAAACGATGATGTCAAATGTCCTCATCGTTCGCGACAATGCTAGACTTGCTGCAACCGTTGAAAAAATTGATGAATATGATGAACGCTGGAAAGATGTTGAATGTTTGGACACGAGTGACTGGACCAATCCAGTGCCAAGCTTTATAAACCAACTCTACAACATGATTCAGCTTTCAAAGGTAATTGCTAAAGGTGCGCTGCTCCGTGACGAGTTCAGGGGGGCCCACTATAAGCCAGAATTTGAAATCAACCAGCCAAGTGATTTTAAGCCAGAAAGTTTCCTTGAGTACACCAAGTTGAAGGCGGAGAGAGGCCTCAAACAAGATTCTTTCAAGCCAGATCACCTAGAATATATGCGGCTTTACGAGGAAACGAACGAGAAATGGCTGAAAAGTTCGATTGCGACTTTCAATGGAAAAGGCCCTGATATCAGCTATGAAGCTATAGATACCTCATTGATTCAACCACGTCCACGCAAGTACGACTGAACTAGGGAGCGAAATGTCAAACAAGACAATTACCTTTAAAATCCTTCGGCAAGATGGGCCTAATCAGCCCTCTTTCTGGGAGACATTTGTGATACCTTATCTGCCAAATTCGAACGTCATTTCCTGCTTGATGGATATTCAAAAGAATCCAATCAATTCAGAAGGTAAGAAAGTACGTCCGGTCGTTTGGGAGTGCAACTGCCTAGAAGAAGTATGCGGAACCTGCACAATGGTGATTAATGGCAAGACTCGCCAGTCTTGTAGTGCTTTGATCGATAAGTTGATGCAACCAATTACCTTGCAGCCTCTGAGCAAGTTCCCCGTTGTTAGGGATCTAGCCGTGGACCGCTCCAGAATGTTTGAAGCACTGAAGCGGATTAAAGCCTGGGTTCCGATGGATGGCTACCATGATCTTGGGCCTGGAGATAAGATTCTACCAGATCATCAGGGAGTCGCTTACAAACTTTCAGAGTGCATGACCTGTGGCTGCTGCGTTGAAGCATGCCCTCAGTACAGTCGTGATAACAATTTCGTGGGAGCAGCAGCGATAAGCCAAGCACGCCTGTTCAACATGCATCCTACCGGAAAATTAATCGCCAATGAGCGACTAGACTCCCTGATGGACGATGGCGGAATTGCTGCTTGCGGGAACGCTCAGAACTGTGTAGAGGTATGTCCAAAATCCATCCCCTTGACGGAAAGCATAGCCGAGATGGGCCGTCAATCCTCAAAAAGATTCTGGAAAACTCTCTTCCAAATCTGAATCCAGCCAACCCTCTTGTGCAAAACAAGAAAGTGTTCCGTCCCTCCAAGCTTACTCCACTTCAATTGGTGGCAGGCTTTTAGCCAACTCATCCTGCTTCTTAAGTTGAATCAGTAAAGCTTCTAATTTGTCCAAAGGCCAAGCACTGGGTCCATCGCATTTTGCCTCAGAGGGATTTGGGTGGGCTTCCAGAAAGATTCCCGCAATGCCAGTGGCTAATCCCGAGAGGGCCAATTCTCGGAGTTGCTGTCGACGACCACCAGCAGCAGAGCCTTGTCCACCAGGAATCTGTACTGCGTGAGTTGCGTCAAAAATTACAGGTGCACCTAGTTTTTTCATCAAGCCAAAGCCCAACATGTCCACAATTAGATTATTGTATCCGAACATTGTCCCCCTTTCACATAGCATAACTTGGCTATTACCTGCGCTCTCAAACTTCTGAAGAATATTTTCCATTTCAGAGGGAGAAAGGAATTGTGCTTTTTTGATATTGATAGCTTTCTGAGTCTTTGCGAGAGCTATGACCAGATCCGTTTGCCTCGATAAAAAGGCAGGCAGCTGGAGTATATCTACCACGGAGGCAACAGCACTTGCTTGATGAGGCTCATGTACGTCTGTAATTACAGGTACATTGAAAGCCTGACGGACTTCCTCCAGCCATTTCAATCCCTCTTCAATTCCAGGTCCACGAAATGAGTGAACTGAGGAGCGATTCGCTTTATCAAATGACGCCTTGAATACATAAGGAATCGAGAGCTTTTCTGTTATGTTAACAAAGTTCTCTGCTGTTCTAAGTGTGAGTTCCCGACTCTCTAACACATTCATCCCTCCAATTAAAACGAAGGGAAGATGGTTTCCAATTTCAATTTCAGTAGATAACGGAATAGTACTAAGCGGCATAATTTAATTTGGTAGAATGTAAACGTCCAATTCAGGATAATCAGATTAGATTAATTTTTATCAATGATATGAGATATTTGTAACATATATTTCACATGAGTAATCTATGGGAGAAAAGGATAGAAATAGCTTTACGAAGGGAAAAAACCTGCTAGCATCCATAATGTCAAAATATTTTAACAAAGTGATGAACCGAGGTTTTACAAAGGAGTCTAGATGAAATTTCAGTACCCTGGTTTGACTGAAGCAGAAGCGCTGCAGTCGAGAAATCAGAATGGTTCAAACGCGGTAACTACACAGGAGGTAGAGAGCTTTTCCGACAAGCTACTGGCAAACCTGAAAGACCCAATCATTATCATCCTGATTGCTGCGCTTGGGATAACAGTTTTCCTCTCCCTGATTGGCTTTGCTCCTTGGTATGAGGGCGTAGGAATCGCGATTGCTGTAGCGTTGGCTACTCTTGTTGCGACCTGGTCAGAGTACAGTAATGAGAATGAGTTTCAAAAGCTTCTCGAAGAAGCATCATTAGTTAAAGTGAAAGCCTTCAGGGATAATACACTTCAAGAAATTAGTATCAACGATTTGGTTGCTGGGGATAATGTTGTTTTACAACCAGGTGATACAGTGCCGGCCGACGGATACTTGCTCGCTGGGAAACTCGAAGTAAACGCTGCTGCCCTAACTGGGGAATCAGAACCTATTAAAAAGGTACCAGTCGAAGACCCAAATAAAATTGATGAAGAGCGAAACGAACTTCCGCGTGCGGCTTTGGTTGATGATGGTGAAGGTGTGATGCTGGTCACTGCTGTTGGTGACAAGACCAAATACGGTCAAACTATGAAAGAGTTAGTTTCGGCCGAAGACCGGTTATCTCCTTTGCAGGAAAAGTTAGCAGATCTTGGTCAAAAGATCAGCCGTTTTGGCTACATTGGTTCTGTGATGATTGCCTTTGCATTCATGTCAAATCACATCTTCATTGAAGCCGAGAGTGTAGGCCTATACTTCTCGCAGCCATTTGGAGAGATTGTCCACGATATCGTAACTGCATTAGTATTAGCCATCATCATCATCGTCGTAGTAGTTCCAGAGGGACTCCCAATGATGATCGCAACCGTCCTTTCGA
>Ga0233439_10002320_pt1 | contig 21788 bp, 24 predicted proteins | sample SI_123_September_6_FD_182713 | JGI IMG/M metagenome (GOLD analysis project Ga0233439, IMG submission 182713) | Seawater microbial communities from Saanich Inlet, British Columbia, Canada - SI_123_September2016_100_MG | ecosystem: Environmental > Aquatic > Marine > Inlet | place: Canada: British... | reverse complement strand
GTCTTAGACACCCATTCTCTAGAAGTGGAGAAAGAAATATCATGAGTAATGCTACTGACGGTTATACCGTTCACAGAGCAACTATTTGTGGTACTATGGTTAAGGACCCATCAAGAACTGCTACTTTGATACCTAGTATCTTAGCATAATATAATAAGTACCGGAGGTAAAACTTCGGTACTTTTTTTAATATTTTTGGAGAAGAATAAAAAATAAATTAAAAATAGGAAAATGGATAAAGAGATAAAAGAAGCTTTTCAACTACCAAACAAACAAGTTATGGTAGTTCCAATTAGAAGAAAAGGTGGTTGGTTACCAGATGGACATGCAGCGTCATTTCTACATAACCAAGCTTATTGGGATTTTACTGTAAAAGAACATCCGGGAACGGGTTCTTTTGTAGACCCTCTAACAGAAGAGGAAAGAAAGTTCTTTGAAAGTGATGAATCAGGTTTAGCCTTTAAAAAGGGAGATTTGAATGTTCACAAAAAAGATGATAATTATTGGACAGATATTCGTGTTAAATTAAGAGATGAAGTTAAACCTTTAGACCTAACTAATGCTAAAGACTATCTAACATATAAGATACTTTTAACTAATACAGAGACTATAGCTCCTTCAGCTGAAGATAAATTTAAAAAGGGAACTTATAAATTTGCTATTGTTGAAGAAGGTCATAATGATGAAGAAAGAGTTACAGCAGCTTCTAATAAGAAAGATGCTTACAAGTTTTTTGGTAAGATTGATCATTCTCCAGAAAAGATGAAAGATTTCTTAAGTATATATTATACTATGAAGCCTGGAGGAAAACAAGTTGCTCCTAATGCTAAACAAAAATTTCTTATATCTGAGATAGAAAAAATAGTAGATGCAGATCTTTCTACTTTCTTAAAATTATCTAGAGATCCAAATTATGATAAAAAAGTTCTTATACATAATGCTCTTAAAGCAAGAGCTATTAAAAGAAATGGATTGCTTTTTACTACTCCAGAAGATATACCAATAGGTAATAATCTTGAAGCAGTAGTTGCTTATATGGATGATCCAGTTAATAGTGAAGAAGTTATTAGGATAAAAACTAGAATAGAAAACACTAAGTAGTCATGAATGTTGCCCAAATGAAAGAAGTATTTTTAGTCTTATATGATAAGATTACTAATCTTGCTGCACCTGGGTATACAGACTCTGAGATTACTACGTTTTTAAATAAAGCACAACTTCAGTTTGTGAAAAACCGTTATAACTATAAGGGAAACCAATATGGGGAAGGGATAGAAGAAACTGAGAAAAGAAGAAAAGATTTATCAGAACTCACTAGAGATGTAACAATCTCTGGTGGGGATGATAATCTTTCTAACCAAGAGGGGGTATCTCCTAATGGTGAGTTCTTTGATTTACCTACAGGATTTTTATATACTCTTAGAGAGGATATACTAGCAAAATCTACTGATGTTTGTATTAATAATACAAGGATTAGAGTAAAGCCAGTAACTCATGATGAGTATAATATTAATGCAAAGAATCCTTTTAAAAAACCTAGTAAAGATGTAGCTTGGCGGTTAGATTTTAGTAGGGATTTTACACAAGGAGCAAATAATGATCATCTAAGGCATGAAATTATTACTAGTGTAGATTATACTATAGATAAATATTATGTACGGTATTTGAAAATACCTAGAGAAATGAGCATAACAAATGCTATAGATTGTGAGCTTGATCCATCTGTGCATGATGAAATTATTGATATAGCAGTGAGAATTGCAACAGGGATTACAGATCCTCAATTATATCAACTTAAAGTAAATGAACAAAAAGCAGCAGAATAATTACTAACTATGAATATAGAAAAAGTAAATAAGAAAAAAGAAGATTTGTTACAAGTAAAAAAGCAACAAGAAGAACTACAAAATAAGTTTTTAAATGCTTTAGAAGAAACTAAGACAAATTTAAATAGAATAGAGGGTGGAATTATTGAATGTAACCATTGGATAAAAGAATTAACTAATGAAGAAAAAGAAAATTCTAAGCAGTTATTACCAATAGTAGAGGAAAATATGGAGGTTGTGGATTAGATTATTAATTAAAAACCAAATAAAATGAGTTTAGAGAAATATAAAGTAAATGATGGAAACCACCTACCAAGTATAGGTGATGGTAGATTTAAAGTCTACTCCAAACAATTCAATGAATTAGTAGATTTTATAGATACTATTGACGGTGGAGGAACTCCAGGTACAGGTCTTTATGATATTATTAATGAATATACTACAGGTGTAGGATGTACTATTGATGGTGTATTATTACAAGATACTAATGTAGATCTTAATAGTGATGCTTTAGCAACAGGGAAATTAATCTTTGATGTAGATGGAGATACTTATATGTCTACTTCTGCTGATGATGTGTTACAATTTTATGTAGGAGGAGTTAATACTATGACATCTACTTCTAATATTATTAGTTTTAGTGCGGGAGTTAATCATAATTTCTTAGGAACAGTTGCTTTTAATGGAGGAGTAGGTTATGGCGGAGGAACAGGATCTTCAGGAGTTATTTCTCCAGATTATGGTGCTTTTAAAATAACTACATTAATAACTGGCGCTGCTTTTACATTAGGCGCAACTACTGATGGTAGAGTACTAAAATTATTATATACAGAAGAAGCAGCAGCAGGAGATACAGCTATTGTAACTCCTTCCGCATTAGTAGGAGGTACTACAGTTACCTTTAATGACTTAGGAGATTACGCTGAACTTATGTGGGATGATGATTTAGCATCCTGGATAGTTACTTCTTTATATAATGCTGTAGTAGCTTAAAATAAATAAAAATAAATATTAAATTAAATACAATTGTTTCACTTAAATTAAATTAAAATGGGAATTACAACCACAAGAAATGTAGATTACGTATTAGTAGGCGGAAGCTTAAATACTGCTACTGTTAATAATATTAACGACCTTCAATTAGGAGAGGTTGGAGTTTTATCAGTAAATAATGCCACTGGAGCTGGTTTAGCTGCTGGAGATTCTTTCGTCATAGCTATTGGAGGCGCAAACTCAAAACCTGCTTTTGTATCAGAAGCTATACCTGCTGGTAAAGTTACTGTAGCTAAATCAAGAGGATTAGAAGTTGCTGTAGAGCAGCAAGATTCTATTGGCTTTAGCGGAGCAGGAGGAGCTATTGACGCTGGAGATTTAACTGCTAATAACCTTTACATGGTAGATGTAATGATACAAGAGTATCTTACGTCAAACACTGATGGACGTTATATTAAGCATTTTCAATATCAGTCAGGGAGTTCTACTCCTAATTCTGATGATGTTACGCATAATCTAACTAAATCTGCTATTGAGAACTTCTCAAGAGAAGCAGAAGATTATATTGGCTTTCAACATTTAATGAGAAATGCTGGTTCTGCTGTTACTGGAGCTACTACTTTAACTTTTACTAAAGGAAGTAAAACAGTAGTAGGTAATGTTGCAGCTAGTAATGTTGCTGTTGGAGATTACGTACGTGTGTCTGCTACATTAACAGATTCTGTATATAAAGTTGTGGGAGCAAGCGGAGTTACTTTAACTTTGGACTACCCTTTTCAAGAAGCAACTAATGCTTCTACAACTAGTACTGTTGTTACAGCTCTTATAGCAGATACTGCTGATACTGGAATATTAATGACTGCTAAACCTCTTTCTTTTGTTGTTGGTAAAAAACAATACAAGAAAGCACGTTGGGAATTAATTCTTAACGGTTTTGATGTAACTGTTTCTCAAAGAGATGCTAATGCTTACAAAGGTATTGGTACTTATGAGCAAGCATCAGAAGCTGAATGGTTTGCTAGAGGATTTGAAGGTGAGTACTTCCGTATGGGAGAACCTGTTATTTATGATTTCTCTGGAAATGCTACTTCTGGAATTACTTATGATGTTACAACTATACGTTGGGTAGAAGACAGTAATTTAACTGGATTAGGAGCTAATCCTGCTTCACCTAAACAAATTACTATCTATTCTCCAAATGCAGTTGCTTATATGACTAAAGCTATTGGTCAAGGTGGTGTTTGGTTACAAATGGAAGCAGCAATTGATGCATCTAAGTTATCTCACAGAGAGACTGGTGACCCATCTGATACAGCTGGTAGTTTATTATTGTAATACTAGGTGTTATAAAATATACCCGGAGAGAGACACACTCTCTCTGGGTTTTTATATATTTTTATAAACTTTAACACCTTACTATGGGATTACAACTAGATTTTAACATAAGACAAAGTGATAATACCAAAGAATTACGCTTTACAGAAACCACTGGTCTCTATAATGCGGTAAGCAATCCTGGGGGATATGGCGTTCTTAATGACCTACCTGCAGATGCTACTATTGTTACTTTAAAAATAACTCCCCCTGGTGGAGTAGAAGTTCCTATAGATATGCTTATTCCTGTTTCAGGATTTCCTACTTTTGATAAAAATGTAGAGTATATTGTTAAAGGACAAGACCTAGGAATAGGTACAGACAGTAATCTACCTGATGGTGTTTGGAATGTTACTTATGAAGTAACTACTCCAGGAGAAGTTAGTATGGTTACAGATATTCAAAAGATTTTTATTTCTGGAAGAGCAAGGTGTTGTGTAAATAATATGCTTTGTGATGTAGATTTATGTGACTGTGATGGTACTCAATTAGCACAAGCTTTAGAAGCTTCTGCCTATTTACAAGTAGCAAAAGCTTGTGGAGGATGTGGGGACTCTGTTAAATTTACAGATACACTAAAAATTATTAGTAATTATTGTAATAAATGTTGTTAACATGGCTACTGAAAACACAAATTGTGCAGATAATTTTAACTTACCACAAGGACCAGTAGGTCCAGAAGGCCCTCAAGGAGTTATAGGCCCTCAAGGATACCCTGGTAATACGCAACAAGGACTACAAGGACCTTCAGGAACTAGCAAGATAGATGTTAATATCCAAGAAAATGATGATGCTTATGTATCATTAACAGACCCAGATTCTTTTAAAACTTTAGTACATTTTATATTTCCAGGAACTAATGACTTTACTCCCCAAACATGGAGAGTAGCTTTAAGTTATTATAGTGCTAGTGGAGGCAGTCTTATTACTTTTAATTTAGGATATATTACAAGTTCAGGAACTAGAGTTATTGTAGGAACTAATACTATACCAACTATTTCTAATGCAGCAGGTTCTGGTGATACATATTCTATAGAAGAAGTATCTAATTTAGGAAGTTTCCCTGTAGGAGCTACTAATTGTTATGTAGAAGCTAGTGCAAGTTCTTTAGGAAAAGGAAATGCTGTAAAATTTTATGCCACTGAACTTAGAGCTTAATGGGATCAGTATACACAAATACCAATAATGCTGTTAGTTGTTCTAACATTGATGGTAAACCTGGTCCAAGAGGACCTAGAGGTGACCGTGGAATTACTGGTAATAATTGGGTATATGTTCCTTTTGATCCTACTAGAGGATTTCAAGTAACTGGTAAAGATGAACAAGGAAATTCTCTTCCTAGTAACACAGGAGCTATATTTCCTTCAAAATATGATAAATGGCTAAACTCTCTTACAGGAGTATGGTTTGAATGGGATGGCAGTAGTTGGATAGAACAACCTCTTCCAAAAATAGGACCTAAAGGACCTGATGGTATTATTAGAACAGATATATCTTTTGGTAGAAATTATGATACTAGAGGATTTACTGTAGCTACTCTTAATAAAGATATTTCTGTAGGACACTTAATATTCCCAGGAACTACTTTAGCAGGAGCTATGACCTCTGTTAAAGTACTTACTCAATGTAATAGTGAGGGTAAAAATTTAAAAGTGAGAATAACTTTATTAAATATAAACCAATCTGATAGCACTACTGATGATATAATTGTTGCTCAAACACCTGCATCACATTTTGTTAATGGTAATGGAGGAGATTCCTCTTGGAAAATATCAGATTTAACTATTATACCTGCTAATGTTCCTGTTACAGAAGAAATACTATTAGTTACTGCTAGAATAGTAGATTCTAGTGGAGGTGGAGGAGAAGGTACAAAGACTACACTAAATAGATATGTTAATATTTCTCACTTAATGATTACGTAATGGAATATTATAATAGTAATGACCTACTTAAACGCAGAACTGATATAGCTCAGTGGATGTGCGCACAAACTACAAAAATTACAAACCATTATAATTATGGAGAATTACTAAGTACTAAATATATTATGCATTTAGAATATCTCTCAGGAGCTATGAATGCAATGAGCTGTTATACTCCTATAACTTCTGAAGCAGAAGATGGTGTAGTTAATTGTTTAAAGGAATCCCAATTAGATAAACTTTTTAATAATGTATCAAATATTACAGGATTATGTTGGCAACCAAAAGGAATTACTTACATAGGACAAATAGATCCACCTACAGAAGCAGGAGAAGTTACTGACACTGCAGGAGATCCTATTACAACTACTTTTGGTACTGGGGTAATTGGTATAACCATTCCTAATTTAGGAAATACTAATGTATCTGCTACAGCCCCAAATACTAATTACTCTTAAAAATTTAAAAATAGAACTCATGACATTAATAAGCGCCTTTCCACCAGCAACTACTCCTCTGACAGGTAATGAGGAATATATTCTACGTATAGGTGGTACAGAATATAAAACAACAGGAGATGATATTACTCAAGTAGTAAGTGATGCATTAGCTGCATATATTCTCTCTAATGATGCTCAAGTAACAGCTCTACAAGGAAATAGAGTTTTAAAAGCAGGAGATACTATGACTGGATATCTTACTGCTAATGCTGACCCTATTAATGCATTGCATTATTCTACTAAACAATACGTAGATACTATTGCAGCATCTAAATTAGATGATGTAGCTCCTGTATTAGATGCAGCAGCTACTGCTACTACTGCTGCAGCTACAAATGAAAGTACTTTACTATCTACTACTGCATATGTAGGAGCTAAGATTAAACAAGAAATATATAAGAAAACTGCAGTAGCTTCTACTCCATTTAATATAACTGAAGATATGGTAGGTAGGATTAAAGTAGATCATACTGCTGCAGCTCCTACAACTCTTAATTTACCTCAGATATCTTCTTTAAGTGATCCAGAGAGAATAGAGTATGTTATATTTGACTCAGGACTTAATGCAGAACTTAATAAAATAACTATTGTCCCTTTTGCAGGAGATACTATTAATGGTATTACATCTCTTGTTTTAGGAACAGATGGAGAAAGTACAATTTTAGCCACTGCAGGAGGCACCTCTTGGTTTATTACAGATAAAGTATCTTTAGCTACAGAAACTGATGAAGGGCTTATACGTAAAGCCACTACAGCAGAGTCTATAGCTATGACTGATACTTCTGTAGCTGTAACTCCAGCAAGAGTACAAGATATACTACAAGAGACAGTATATAATTCACAAGAAATTAATGCTGCTGCTACAGTATTTGCAGGAAGTGATGGAGGTACTAAATACATTACTTATTCAGGAGCACGAACAATTACTTTACCAGACCCTACTGCTTTAGATACAGGAATAGCTTTTTCTAAATCTATTTATGAAATAACTAATCTTAATGGTACTTCAGGAAATACTACAACAATAACAGCTGCTGGTGGAGCTACTATTAATGGGGCTGCAAATTTTGTTATCCCTGCTGATTTAGGTGCAGGTACTACATTTGTACCTACATCTAGTGGTTGGGTAACTAAAGCAGATACTGCTTCAGCAATTAATATTATAACTGCAGCTAATCCTTTAACTACATTAACATTAGATATTGGTGATTGGGACATGGATGCAGATACTACAAAAACTGTTAGTCATGGTTTAAGTGCTACAGAATGGAAAACTATACGTTCAGTTAACACAATAATAAGGAATGATGTGGATGCTATATATTACAAATTGGAATCATTAAAGGATTTTGACGGATATTTAGCAGGAGGAACAGGGGATATCTCATCAACAAAAGTCTTTTTAAACAGACGTTTATTAGGGCATTTTGACTCAGTAAACTTTGACTCTACTAGCTACAATAGAGGATGGATAACTTTAGAATATACACCTGATTAATTATTAATAAAAAATAACTATTATGAAAGATAAAAAACTTAAAGCAAAATTAAGCCCTTTACAAGCATATATGTCTCCAACACCTGCATTAGCTAAGAAGCTTGGAGACTCTTTATTAGGAGTGAGTACAATGGTAACTGCATCAGCTATTGGTGCTGATATGGATTGGCTATCTTACTTATCTTTATTTATTGGGGTAGTAGGTAAGTTTATGACTAATATGTTCACTACTAATACAAAAAAATAATGGAAGATTTAAGTAAATATAGAGTTAACGGAGCTAATACTGGCGCTGTAAACAGAGTAAAAAATGATTATAATGTTAGGAGCGAAGAATATAATGGCTTAGTAGATGCTATAAATATTAGAAGAGCTCAAACAACAGGTACAACTATAAATTTTATGTCTGATAAAATTTATAATACTGCAGCAGTACCAGGAACAGGAAATATTGTAATACAGCCTCAAAAAGCTATATTAGGTATAGTTCAAAAATTATATCATAATGACGGTAGTTCTCCTACAATTACAGGAGTCTCAGATGTGCAAATAATAGGTACTGGGGTTTATACAATAAATGTATTAAATATCATTTACTTTGAATGGACAGCAGAAGATAGAGTTGAATATTGGGTAACACAAGAAGGATAGTATGAGTTTAAATAACTATTATTATAAATTACAAAAAAGCACTCCAGCATGTCCTTGTATAGACGACTATAAAGGTTTTAATGCAAGTCCATATTTAAATGACTGTGATGGTGTAACTACCATTACCCCTACAAATGGGGCTTTTGTAAATGGAAGTGGGTTTTATGAATTTGATGGTGTAAATGATTATTTAGATGATGGTACTAAGTTAGAACCAACAATCTTTACTTTTAGTACTTGGGTAAACTTCAATAATATTAATGTAGATAATAGATTAATGTCTTACCGAAATAACTCAGGAAATTCATATTATATTATAATGCGAGTAAATACTTCAAATGTTATAGAATTATTCTATAAAGATGATGGCAATCCAACTAAAGGAAATTTTACTAGTTCATTTGCAGGAATTGCTTCAGCAACTTGGTATAATATAGCAATAGGAATAGATGGAAATAGTACTGTTAAAATGTGGTTAAATGGTTTACCGATTACAGTAAATACAAATTTAGTAGGAACAAGAAGCACAACTCTAATTCCAGTACCTCATAGAATTGGCGGAGATGCTGCTAGGACTATGGATGGGCAAATGGGGCAATTTAAAACATCAGGATGTATGTTATCTGATGCTGAAGTATTATTAAATTTTAATAACCAAAAAGGCGTATATGGACTCTAATTATGTTATTTGTAATATTATTGAATTAGATAATATAGATTACAACCAAATTATTGGTAGCAAAGAAACTGTTAAATATAATTTTGGGCAGACAAAATTTATTGTAGAGTATGAAGGGGACCTTCCTACTTCTATTCAAAGTTTAGAAAGTCCTTATACTGTTCAGAGCAAAGAACAAATGAAAGCCACACTACTTGATGAAGAGTGGGAATTAGATGATAGATAATAAATACATAAAATAATGACAGACGAAGAGATTATAGAGGAAATAAAAGAATTTTTTTGTATTGAAGAATTTGTAGATAAAGCTACCTTTGCAAAATATGGAGATAGATGCTGGCAATTTCTTTGTCCAAGATTACTAGAAACAGTACTAATCTTAAGAAAAGGAATAAACAAAGGCATGTCTATTAACTCATGGAAATGGGGAGGTAGTCAGCAACAAAGAGGTTTGCGTACTAACATATGTGATATAGTAAGTAAAAAAACTGCTGCAGGTAGGTTATATCTTTCTGCACACGTTACTGGTAAAGCTGTTGACATAACTGTAACAGGTATGGAAGCAGAAGCAGCTAGGAACTGGATTAAAGAGAATGAAGAATTATTTCCGTATAAAATCCGCTTGGAGCATAAGAAAAATGGTGTTCCTATTTCGTGGTTACATTTGGATGTATATTCTAATCCGCAAAATCCAAAGATCTACTTTTTTGATGTATAGTATAAAATCTAAAAGAGATGTTAGACTATTTAAAATCTATAAAACTAACGTACATAGTGATAGCTTGCCTATTGTTGTATGTACTATTCCTCCAGGAGTGTAGTCCTTCTAAAAAAAATAATGGTAATTCAATATCTACTACAGATACATTATCTTATACTACAGATACTTTAAGAATAACATCTATAGATACTGTCTTCTTACCTAGTGTTCCTATATACACAACAGTAACAATACCTACACCTGTATATATACATGATACTATATGGGAAGGTGACTCTGCTATTGTACAAACTTATGCTGAATATAATACTGAAGTTGAAGATTCATTAATAAAGGGGGTGATTAAATCTAAAGTAGAGGGGGTCCTGATATCACAGGACTTCACCTACACTCCTTTATTTCCTAAATATATATGGAGAATTGATACTGTTATTATAGAAAATAACACGGTAGTTGATAAAAAGAAACTTTTCTTATTTGTTGGTGGAGAAGTAGGTGGTAGTATGGAAGCCTTTAACTTAAGCCCTGTAATAGGGGTAGGTACAGCTAAAGGGTATATGTATTCTTATAGATATGGATTACTAAACCAAACACACAACATTACATTTTCAAAGAAGTTATCCTTTAAACTAAAACAGTAATTGTTTATACTTGTAGATTATGGCCACATTAAATGAAATAGCTTATGACTTACTAACTATAGTAAGACCTCAAATTTCAGATGATTCTGATATAGAAATAGAACAGATTAAGTTTTGGATTAAGAATCAAAGGTCTTTATGGTTACGTAATGAGTTTAATAAGAATAGAACTATTGATAGTGACTTAATACAAACAGTATGTGCAGACCTTGAAGAAGTAGATGCTTCTGATTGTTGTGATATAGATTTAGATTGTCCTATTCTAAGAACCAAGAAAAAAATTCCTAAAACTATTGAGCTCCACCATAAGGAGGCTATATTAAGAGTAGGTCCTGTTAATAAAAAGAAAAAATCATTTTCTTATGTAGACTATCTTCAAGTACCCTGGTTAGCTAGTGGGCGTTTTAATACTAAGATGATATATGCTTTTTTACATGATGGATATTTATATGTTTATTCTAAAAATCCTGCATATAGTAGTATGAAAGCACTTACCTTTAGGGGAGTATTTGAAGACCCTGAAGAAATAGCAGGCTTTAAAGATTGTACTACTGACCAACCTTGCTATAGTGATGATTCAGAATTCCCTATTAAATCTTGGATGATACCAACTATGAAAGAGTCAATACTGAAAAGTAACTTAATGATAGAGTCACAAGCAGAGATACAACAAGCAGATGTTAGTAATAATGCTAAATCTGATGCAATAACACATTAATGATGGAAAAGAGAGGGCCTAGAAAAGTTACTGTTGATCATGGAAGACCTTCAATGTACAAGCTCTATAAAAAATCTGTAGATAATCCAGTATCCTCAAGTACATACTCTGTAATATTAAATGATTTTAATAAAGCTATTTCTAAAGAAATGCTTGAAAATGCTTTTGAATATATCTTACCTTTTAGATTAGGTATAATAAGGATAAAAAAATATAAAGCACATTATAAAGTAGATGAAGAAACTGGAAAGATAATGAAAAAGCTAAATCAGAAAAAAAATTGGTTTATCATACTAATGAGCATTCTGATGGCTATCAGTATAAGTGGTATTTCAGTAATTACCGTTCTAATTGTATTAATAAGTCAGCATATTGCTTTATTCCTTCTAGGACTAATAAAAGAAAATTAGCTAGTTTAATAAAAGATGAAGAGTTTGACGGAGATTTTTATATGTAATGTACAGTAAAGAAGAAATACAAGTTATACACCAACAAGCTTTAGCAAAGTTTAATAGAAGATATGCATCTCTTGATGGAGAAACCTTTGTAGGTACAAAGTCAGGAAGATTAAAAATTGTTAGTGAAGAAGTACTAGAGCTTGAAAGAGCTCTTGATATAGTAGAAGCTGAAATTAGTGAAGTAACAGAAGTAACTCCTGTAGTAGAAGAAACTAGTTATTTTGCAATAGACGCAGATGGAGATTTAACTCCATTACCTGTAATACCTTCTATACTAACAGATAATCTTTTTACATTAGATTTAGTTACAGGAGATTTAACTCCTAATAATATTGGAATAAATGACATATTTTTTAGATTATTAGGAGATGAATTAACCCCTAAAGTATTATAATATGGCTACAAGAAATATAGTACCAAATAATGATTCAGAGGGCAATATAGGCGCAGTAATAAAGAAATGGATTAAAGGATGGTTTGTTGATGTATATGTTAGTGGCAGTATTACAGATGGTACTGATAGCGTAACAGTTAATCAATTAGCTAATCCTCCAGGAGGAGGTGATTTACTTTCTACAAATAATTTATCAGATGTTGCTGATGCAGCTACTTCATTAACTAATTTAAGTGGAGAGCCCGCATTTTCTAAAAACACAGCATTTAATAAAGACTTTGGAACTGCTGCTGGAACAGTCTTAGAAGGAGATACAATCATACCAACAACTGTATTTACCCCGACTATCAACGGAACTAATATGGTTGAGGTTTCTCAAGAGTCAGACTTTGGTACTGCTGTTGGTAGCGTTATTACTTTAACTACCAATACAACGTATTTTGTTAGAGGTATAGTGGATTGTTCCAATAGACTTCTTGCAAATACTGAAGGAATATCTGTTGTTGGGTGGGATAGAGATAAGGATGGATTAAACTACACAAGTAGCGGTGGAGATTTCATTACTGTTACTGACGTAAACTTTGAAATGCTTAATTTAAAACTCTCGTCAGGAAATGCAGTAGGTGGAGAAGTTGTATTGAGAGCAAATAATTTTAACTACGGCACTTATAACGATGGTAGATTAAAGGTTTTAACTCTTATAAACTTACAGTTTAGAGGTTGTTATGACGTTCATCATATAGAAGGTTTTGATTTAGTAGATATTCAAAATTGTTTATTTTGGTATATACAAGCAACAACAATGGGCTGTCATTTTAAGAACTGTTCTAAATTACAGATAACAAGTTGTGAATTTGTAAGGTGGTTTAGAGAATCTACAATACCTACTCCAGGCGGTTATGCAACTACATCAATGATTGAATTACTTGCCAATGGTGCAGGGAATGGATTTGGTGCTGTTAATATTACAGGGAGTATTTTACATCCACAACAAACTCAGAACGGCATTGATATTAATACGGGCAGTACTACAGGATTTGGAACTATTGCATCAAGTACTTTTATAAATATTGGATTAACAACAGGTGAAACATTCTTAGGGGATGCTTTAACTCCAGCACTAGGAGCGTATTCAGAAACGGAATGTTTGCAATATGATATTTTTGCTAATCAAGGAATACCAAATAGTATAGTTTATGGTTCTTTTTATGACTCAACATCAGGCACAAATACATCAACGGGAGGTACTACAAATTGGATTCCTGTAGAATACGGAGCTGTTCCCGTTGCAGCAGGGACTCAGAGAGTATCTTTTTCAACTCCTGCAACACAAAGGGGAATGTTAACTTATAATGGCACAAAAGATATATTTGCTCAAGTATCTGTAAGTTTTACTTATAATGATACTACAGGAGGTACAGACCAATATAATTTTGGATTAAGTAAAAATGGAGGAGTTACTCCTGTAACGGGTAGTATTTTAAATACAAAAGCAGCAGGGGGCGTTTACCAATGTGTAACAATAATTTTTACAGACTCTATGGTAACAGGAGATGATTATGAGCTACTTGCTCAAAATGATGGGGGGCTCGCAGGTGACAATATAGAAGTAATCTCAGTACAATTTTTAATAAAAGAATAAAATGAATTATCAAGATAAAATAGGGTGTTTAGTAGCTTGGACACAAGGGCAGATATTCACAACGGGAGTATTAGCATTTAGCGAAGATTTATTTAAAGCATTTCTACTAGGATTTGTTGGGGGTATGGGTGGCTTGTTTGTAAGATTCCTTTGGAGATTCTTTGAGAAAAAAGTGGAAAAAAAATAATATACTATGGCACTAAACGGAAAATACGTAAAAATAGATAGAATCATAGAAGGGGTTTTTAGAGATTATGGATGGACTCATGAAGTAGAATGGATAAATATTGCAGAATGGTTAGGAGAGTTTATGGATTTAGTAGCTTCTCCTTCACAATATATTTCTAGAAATACTGATGGTAATGAAGAAATAGGTAATCCTTGTCCTATTATTATAAAAGACTATAGAGGTAAATTACCTAATGATATGTTATATATAGTACAAGCAAGAGATAGTAAAAGCAAAGCTCCTATGAGGCATACTACTGATAATTTTCATAAAGGCGCTGAGAAAGCTGAAGCTAACATTCCTGATAGTACAACATCATTACCTATTGATAGCCCTTTAATAGAATCTCAAAGTGCCTTAAAAGACAATTGTGCTACTACTCTTACATACTCTGTAAATGATTGCTATATTTTTACTAACTTTAAAGCAGGTAGTGTAGATCTTAGTTATATGGCATTTCCTGTAGACCTTGATGGTATGCCAATGATTCCTGATGATATTAAATATATACAAGGGGCTAAAGCATATGTAGCTGAAAAAATAGGACAAAAACTTTGGATACAAGGTAAAATGACTGCAGATAAATTTCAATATTTACAAACACAAAGAGATTGGTATATGGGAGCCGCAACTACAGCTGCAGCTATGCCTTCTGTAGATCAGATGGAATCTTGGAAAAATGCTTTTGTTAGATTAATTCCTAACTTACATCAACATGCTACAGGCTTTAAATACATGGGAGACCCGTCTGCTCAATATACTCATAACTCTATAACATAATGGCAGGGCATAAGAATACTTTTATAAAAGGAATGAACCAAGATACTTCTAAACAGAAGTATCCTCAAGACCAATATAAAGATTCTAGAAACCTACGCCCTATCACAGATACTGGATTATCTACGGGAGCTATGGAAAACATTAAAGGTAACTTTCCAAAAGTTTCCTTTCCAGAATTAAATGGATTTCTAGAAATAGTTCCCTCTGAAAAAGCTTATGAAGATTCTGGCACTTTAAATAGTGAGCAAGTTACAATTATGTTGAATCCTATTAGTAGTGGTCCAATTGTCTTTTATGCTCCTTATGCTAGTCCTTTTGTAATTGATATTCTATCTGAGTTTGATACTCCTAAAAAATATTTAGATAACATAGAAAGTGCTGTAACTACTTATAGTAATAACTTACCTCCTGAACAACAGTTTATTTTACACCGTTCTGCTACTAGTGATAGACTAATAATAGAAAGTCCTATACATCCTTTAATGCAAACTGGTCCTGCGGAATATGGTATTTTTAAAGTTATTAAAGACCAAAAAAACTTTACTATAATAGGTTCTACTAATATAAGAGATAAAGTAATTTTATTTACTATTAATGATACTTCTACTGCGCAAGACCAAGCAGGTATGGGGCAGATATGGATTTTAGAATATGATGTAGAATTTCCTATTGAAGTTAATACATTAACCTTAGCTTATTATGGTGAACTAAATTTTAGCCTTGAGCATCCTATAGAAGCTATAGGTAATTATGAAAATGTAGAAAAGCAATTAGTATATTGGACAGATAATTTTAGTCCTCCTAGAAAGATAGATGTTATTAATCCAAATTCTTTTTCATTATTTCCTGATGAATTATTATTAAATAACAAAGCTCAATTACATCCAGCTTTAGCAGGATTAGAAGAACAAGATGGTGGAGCATTACCTACAGGAATATTATATCTTACATATAAACTAGAAAAATTTGGAGGCTCTACTACTACAACTGCTCCTATTTCTGCAGCTATTCCTATAACTAGTGATGATTTTAATTCAGGAGGAGTAGATACTAATGCTGAAAATATAAATTATCCACTAACTACTGTAGGAAGTAATAAATCTTTAAGATACCTTGTACCAAATATCCCAAAGGGATATGATAAAATATATGTTTATGCAATTTATGAAAAAGACCCTGATAACTATCTCGCTTACCTTGTAGAAGAACAGTTATTAAGTAATGACCCTACTTTTGAATTTACTTTATCTTCTTTAGGAGATAAACAAAAAGTTCAATTAATTGACTTATTTACTTATGACATAGACTTTGAAAGGGTAAAAACAATGGCGGTTAAGGACAACCAATTATTGTTTGGAAATATTAAGCAGGCGGCTTTTTCTCTTGACTTTGATGCTAGAGCATATAGATTTAGAGCAGATACTACTCAGACTTATATATTTCCTCCATATACGTATAGTCAAAAAAATTGGGGCGTAGATTTAAAGAAAGATGTTATTAATCCTCATAATGATGATAGGACTGATGTACGTACTAATCCATATAGATATCAAAGAGATAGTACCCTTATTGGAGGAACAGGTCCTAATATCTCATATAGATTTATTGGAAGGAATTTAGTACTTGACCAATCTGGAGAAGCTGCTCCTAGTAATGAAGAAAAGAATATAGGAGATGGAACTCCATTATATCCAGACAGAACTCCAATAGTTAATTCTCCAATACATAGTACATTAAACTACCCTTTAAGACAAAGAGCTGATGAAACTATTGTAACAGACTTTGGTCCAGGATTTCAAAACTATAAAAACAATAGGATTGAAGGATATTTTAAAGGATATATGAAAGATGAAATTTACCGTTTTGGTATTGTCTTTTATTCTCTTACTGGAAGACCTTCTGAAGTTAAATGGATTGGAGATATACGTATGCCCTCTGATGGAGACATTTATAGTGTATCTGGTAATACAAGTTATTCTGCACAATTTCATAGTGAAGTAGGGCCTTCAACAGATCCTATATCTAATATTCCTTTATCTACAGATCTTTTTAGAAAAAATGCTACTATGGGAACTGCTTTAGGAATAAGGTTTGATGTAGATGTATCTAGTATCTCTGACCAAATTTCAGGATACTCTATTGTTAGAGCCCCTAGAAGAGAGAAAGATAGAACTATTATTGCACAAGGAGCTTTAAATGAAGTAAGAGAAGCATCAGTACCTGACCCTACTCCTAGTGATTCAGATAACAGAAGAAATACTTTATATAATTATACTAGAGTTGATGATGGTCCTAATAATAATACTCCAGACATAACAACTCCGGGATATGCTACCTTTGATTCTCCAGACCTTAAATTTATAAGTGGGGCCAAAGTAGATGACTATGTAGATGATGATAGAGATGCAGATTGGGAAGCTTACTATTTTAAACCCGTAGCAGGATATTCTCAAATATGTACTGCAGAAGATGCAGAAATTGCTGATATAACTCCTACATTAGTGGGAAATGCTCTATCTAGGTATTCTAAATCATTAGCTAATATTAATGTAGTAAATAGATTTCAAAGACATGAATTTGCTATAAATGGGACATCTACTAATGCTGCTTACGGAGATGGAAAAATTACTGACATTTTAAAAATTGGAGCTAATCAAATTAAAGTTGATATTGGAAATACAACTTTTGATAATAGAGGATATTTATTAGCTTCTCCTTTCGCTCCACTTAATGTAGGTACTTTAGCTTCTCCAGGATGTCAGACTATTATAGTACATAACACTAATACTAAATTATTTCAGCTTCTTGGCAATTCTTGTTTTCATGGATGGAGTCCTAATAATAATTCTCAAAACAATAATAATGGTTTATATGGGGCATATAGTTTTGGTACACCAATTTTGTTTGGGGGAATAGCTAGAGTAGGAGCAACAGCTATTGTAGATTTATGTAGATTCTTAGATAAACAATATGGAGGTGCTACCTACAATGATATATTAAATACTGAATACATTAGTACTGGACATTATGCTAGAGTAAACCCTGATGATTCTGATGTAGGTTCTGAAGTATATGGAGGAGATATTTATATAAATGCCTTTGATGAAAAGAAACTTTATTCCTATTCTGATAGAGACCCTGCTACTGGAGAAAGAGTAGAGTCTGAAGTAGCCACTCCTATTATAGGTAAAATATATCCTATTTGTGGTATTATTAATACAGACATGAGAGTAGGATTTCATCTTAATAACCTTATTCAAGGTGGTGGAGGTGATATAGATTTAAGAGAAGAAAAACAAGATGACTACTTAATACCTATTATGTATCATAGAGAAAAGACTTTACAGAAGTATTTAATTACTGGTGAAGGAGCTAATCTAATAGCAGAGTATGATACTAGAGTATATATCTCACAACCTAAGACTAATGGGGAGTTTTCTGATTCTTGGAGCTCTATAAAACCTCTTAACTATAAAGATGTAGATGGTGCATATGGTCCTATTAATAAATTAGCCATACTTAATGACCGTGCTATGTGGTGGCAAGATAAAGGCTTTGGACAACTTTCAGTAAATCCAAGAGCAGTTGTTCAGTCTCTTGATGGTGCAGAACTTGAAATGGGTACAGGTAGAAACATAACAGACTATACTTATATCTCTAATAGTACAGGAGCTTTTCATCAATGGGGAGTTATTAAAGGTGTAGGAGCAATATATTGGTTTGATGCTGTACATAGAAAGTTTTGTAGATTTTCTAATAAGCTAGAAATTCTCTCAAATTCTAAACATATGTCATCATTCTTTAATAATACTGTAGCAGATGGTTTATTAAATACTGATAATCCAATACTATTTCAAGGAGTAACTGGTACTTATGATAATAAGTTTAATGAAATCATTATGACTTTTCATAGTAATCCAAAAGAAAGATATGTTTCTAATATAGAAGAGGGACAATCTCAGGCAATTAAAGGAAGAAGCTTTAATGAAACTATTGTTTACAATGAAAACATAGATGCTTTCTCATCTTTCTACGATCATTTTCCTAGACATTATGTAAATGATGGTAGAAATATATTTTCTCAGAATGATATTATAATTGGTACTACACCAAATAGTGATTTACCTATAGAAGATACTATATACATACATGACCATAGTGATAGAACTACATTTTATGAGACTTACTTTCCTTGTAAATTAGATTTAATAATAAATCCTAAAGGAGACCATACTAAAGTATTTAATAATCTTGAATTTTTTACTGAAGTAGAAGATGAAAATAGTTCAGATGTATTTAATGAGACACTTACTCAAGCTAAATATTTTAATGAATATCAAAATACAGGAACAATTATTCTTACTCCAGATGTCAATGTTCAAAGACGTATGAGGACTTGGAGAACTGCTATACCTAGAGATACTAGTGGAACAAATAGTAGATTAAGAAATCCTAATATACAAATAGAATTAGAATTCACTAGAATAGATGATGAAGATAAACGTTTAGTAATACACGATATTATAACTCATTACATGGATGTGCCAATGTAATATAAGATATTAGATTTGTAATAATATGCCTAAAACACCAAAAAATAAAAAGCCATCTTGGTTAGGGGAATTACCTACAATATCAGACTTTGGTTCTGAAATAGAATCTACTTATGCCAGAGAAGCATCTCCTAAAGATATTTATGAAAGAGAATTATTTAAAACTATTGTAAATAATAAAAAGATAGCTGAGACTAAAGACTGGAGAGGTGGGCAGGCTTACCAACCAGAAGAGGTTTTTGCAGAAGCAAAAGAATTTGAAAATGATGCTTATACAAAAAAATTACAGGACCTAGCTGAGTGGTATGCCGCCACGGGTATCATTCCTCCTTCTGAATATCCAGCTTCAGGAAGAGCTGACTATGTTCCTTTAGAAGCAATGTTATTACCAGGAACTCCTGCAATAAAAGGATTAGGAAAACCAGCTAACTTTCTATTAGATGCATTAAATCCTATAGGAGGAATGGGAAAAAATCCTGTTGGTGGTTTTGCAAAACCTAAGATTCCTGTTGGGCAACAAATAGATAATATGTGGAAAGGTCTTATGCCAACAGAATTCCCTCATAGTTCCTTATCAAGTACCCATCCTATGTCACAAGGGTATAACCTTGTGGGAACAGGAACACATCCAGATGTATATCCAGTACCATGGTCAATAAATGTTCCAGGAAATCAACTACAGTTGGGGTCTACTATGATGGGCTCCCCATTAGAAAAACAAATTTCTAAAACAGGCCAAATAAACGTAAACAATATTAGGAGTTTAGCTAACAAAGGAAATACAGCAGCTTCAGATAAATATATTATAAATAAAGTATTAGACGAACAGTTTGCTGGGCAAAAGAATATAGACTATAATGATTTTAAAGATGCTGTATCAAGAGAATTAGTACCATTAGAAAGAAGAAGTACTGGTGTAGATGCGTTACATGGTATGAAAGCTTTAGGGTATACTGTCCCTTTTCCTAAACCTCACCTAGATATGTTTGGAAGACCTGTACAAGCAGCACCACCAGGAGTTCCTAATGATATGATATCTTTAGAGTCTACTACATTTAGTAATAAAGATAATTTTGGGAGAGGGGCTGATGATCATTTTCCAGGCCATAGTGATTTAGGTCATACTAGAAGTTTTGTATCTAAAGATGAGCCGGATGTATTTCATGTAATGGAGGCTCAGTCTGATTTTTATCAATCAGGAGGATTAAAACATACTAAAGAACAAGCATTAAAAAGTTTAGATATGAATAAGGACCATCTAAGTAATATGGCGGATATACAATCACAAGCACGAAAACTGCCAGATGGTAATTATGAATTACCTGATGGTACTATAATGTCCCCAAAATCGTATGAAGATATGTTAGTTGGTCAAACTGATATAAATAAAATGAGTGCTAATGAATTAAAAAATTGGGAGCAAAAACAATTATTAGGAAAAAATCATCAAGAAAGATTACTTCAGGAAAGTGTAGTCCAAGCTGTTGTTGCAGGTAAATCTAAAGTAAGATACCCTACAGCAGAAACTGCGGTTAAAATAGAAGGATATGCTCCGCTAACTAAGGAACAATTAAGCGAAAGCTTAAGGTCTGCTGAAGGAGTAATAACCCATGAGAATGGGATAACTACTATACGGATAGGCAGAAATAGCAAAGAGCCTAATAAAATAGGAATAGTAGTAGCAGATGATACTGTTAGTCCTCCGCAATATTTTAGTAGAACTACTAGAGGTAGGCAGAAATTATCTAAGGCAGAATATGACAAAATTAGAACAGACGTAGATAATAGAATACGAAAAGCAAAAGCAAATTTGGATTCAGAGCTTCCTGTATATGGCTCATCTGATCAGACTATACTTAAGAAATATGATAAAGCTCCTAAAATGATTAAGAAAACTTTAGGAGTAGAAGCAAAATTAATAACAGACCCTAAAGGAAACTCTTGGTATGAATTTGATATACCACAAAACTGGAAAGATAAAAAAGCAGAGATTAAAGCTTTAGGAGTTGTTGGAACAGGAGTATTAGGAGTAGGAGCATTAAATACTGAACAAGAATAAAATTATGCCTAAGAAAAAGGAAGAAAAAAAGATTGACTTAAAGTTACCAAAAAAAGAACCTTCTCTTTTTGAAAAATATATGTGGCTACAAAACCAACGTAGAGAAGGTAATTTAATGGGAGGGGTAGGGTTTAATACTCCAAAAGG
>Ga0233439_10002316_pt1 | contig 21810 bp, 22 predicted proteins | sample SI_123_September_6_FD_182713 | JGI IMG/M metagenome (GOLD analysis project Ga0233439, IMG submission 182713) | Seawater microbial communities from Saanich Inlet, British Columbia, Canada - SI_123_September2016_100_MG | ecosystem: Environmental > Aquatic > Marine > Inlet | place: Canada: British... | reverse complement strand
CGCTGACGAACCTGCGATTACCATCGTAGGTTCGTCAGCGGCGACTCCCTACGAACTCGAAATGACTCGGTGAATTTCATACGACGACGCAAGAGCAGGCGTCACAGTCGTATCTGGATTGGCACCCCAGATACATTCTGCAGCCCACCGTTCCGCCCATGAAGCGGGCGGGCGAACTATGGCGATCCTCGAATCAGGACTTGAGCAGCCGAATTCTCAAGGTTCACCCGAGAATAGTGCCGTGTTTGGTGAAAAACGCGCTTGACAACCTCGCGCGTGAGAACAATGTTTTAAGTATCGAACGTCGTGTCATCGATCTTCTTGAAAATCCAAGTGAGCCAATGCACGTCGACGACATCACTAGAACGCTGGGTGAAGCTTCTCAAGCCGTAAGCTCCGTTCTAGTGATGTTAGAGCTGACGGGGTGCATCCCGTCAGGTCGGTTCGATGCAATTCATTGCTGCTAAAGAACGTCCAGTGGTATCGCCATGAAAAATGGGAACCACGCAAATGAGGGAAAAAACAGTTGGCGAAAACGTCAAAGCGTGATCTTGTCATCGTCGAATCACCGGCAAAGGCCCGAACCGTAGGCCGATTTCTTGGCGACAAATATGTCGTCAAAGCTTCGATGGGGCACGTTCGTGACCTACCTAAAAGCAAACTAGGTGTCGATGTTGAAAATCTGACATTTGAACCTACCTACGAGAACGTACGTGGTCGAGCAACCCTCATAGCCGAAATCAAAAAAGCCGCGAAACAAGCCGACTCCGTATACCTCGCAACTGACCCGGACCGCGAAGGTGAAGCAATCTCATGGCATCTGGTCGAAGCTGCCAACCTCGGCAAAGCCAAAAATCTCAAACGCGTTGTGTTCCACGAAATCACAAGCGCAGCCGTCGAAGAAGCATTCTCACAGCCTCGTGATATCGACATGGAGCTTGTCAACGCACAGCAAGCACGACGAGTTCTAGATCGAATCGTTGGTTACAAACTCAGCCCCGTTCTATGGAGCAAGGTTAAACGCGGTCTATCCGCCGGTCGAGTGCAGTCCGTTGCACTCCGTGTGATCGTCGATCGCGAACGTGAAATCGAAGCGTTCAAGCCTGTTGAATTCTGGGTAATAACAGTCGATCTTGAAACTGAGTCCGGCTCACGTAAGTTCACATTCAACGCCAATCTCACTGCAGTGCCCGACCAAAAGGGCAAACCAGTTGTCGATAACGAATCGACTGCCATGGCGATCAAGACCGACCTAGAAGTGGCAACTTACACCGTCTCCAAAGTCACCCGTAAAGAAGCCAAACAACGCCCACGACCACCGTTCACAACGAGCACGCTACAGCAGCAGGCTGCACGATCGTTCCGGTACAGCGCGCAGCGCACAATGCGTATCGCTCAGGATCTTTACGAAGGTATGGAAATCGGTAGTGCAGAGCCTGTCGGTCTCATCACATACATGCGTACTGACTCCGTAAACCTCGCCCAAAATGCTTTGGAAGAAGCCATGTCTTTCATCAAATCTGCCTACGGTGACGAATACTCAACTGGTCCCAAGAAATACAAAACTCGAAGTAAATCAGCACAGGAAGCTCACGAAGCTGTACGCCCAACATCTGCATCGAACACACCTGAAAAGGTGGCTCCATACCTATCGAGCGAACAGCTACGCCTCTACACGATGATCTGGAAGCGAACTATCGCCAGCCAGATGGCCGACGCTATCGTCGACAATACCGGAGTCGACATCACCGCGGCCGCCCCGAACGGCAATGAATACACCGTCCGTGCAACCGGTTCGGTTATCAAGTTCGATGGCTACCGTAAGCTCTATATTGAGACAAAAGACGAAGACGCAGAAGACGACGAAAACAGGCAACTGCCTTCGATGAACGAAGGTGATGTTCACAAGAAGCAAACCGTGAACGCCGACCAGAAATTCACCCAGCCGCCACCTCGTTACACCGAAGCGAACCTGATTCGATTTTTGGAAGAACAGGGAATAGGTCGCCCTAGCACGTACGCGTCGATTGTCGGCACAATCGAACGTAGGCAGTATGTAGACCGCGAAAAATCTCGATTCAAGCCAACTCCAATGGGTCTAGCAGTATCTGACTTCTTGTCGGAGCACTTTCCAAACATCATGGATACCGGCTTCACTTCTGGCATGGAGTCGAAACTCGACGCCGTAGCAGAAGGCGAGCAAGACTGGATCGAAATGCTGAGGGAATTCTTCGGCCCCTTCGAAAAAGCGGTCACAGATACGACCGAAAATGCAGAACGTATCGATCGAGCTAAGTTAGTTCAGGTCAGCGATGAAAAATGTGAAGGCGGAGATGATCTCGTCATCCGTACCGGAAGGTTCGGCAAATTCCTGTCGTGCGGAAAATTCCCGGAATGTCGCGTTTCCATCTCCACTCGTCCGGGCGAACGTGCCACAGGCGAAGTCAAAGAGAACTGGGAGATCGCTTGGAAGACTGCAATGGAGAAGTGCTCGATCGTGCACCCAGAAGCAGCCGCTGCAGCAGCAGCCGAAGCAGAAGAGAAGCGCACATCAAAGCGAAAAACCCCCAAGAAGAAAGCCTCTGCCAAGAAAACCGGAACTAAGGCAAAAGCTAAAGCGTAGCTTTCGTTTCAAATTCTATGCAACAACGATGAATGAACAAATCTTGGCGGTCCGATCATGACGACCGCCAAGCAACTTCCCTCACCTGCAATGGAACAGGCCCTGCGGCAGTCTGACCTACCTGATATTTCGAACTTAGTAAGAAACTATGCAGAGTACATAAGCACAACACGCCAACTCACCGTCCACACCGTTCGCAACTACGTGAACGACCTCGCGCCACTCGTTCAATTCTTGGCCGAAAAAGAAGTTGAAAAACTTTCAGCTGTAGATCGACTATTTCTCCGTAGTTATCTTGCTTGGCTAATCTCCAGTGGGTTCAGTCGCAGCAGCATTTCGCGCAAACTCTCAGCACTCAAATCTTTCTTCCAGTTCCTTCGCTATTCTGGCGTCATCGAACTCGACCACACCGAGTTGATGACTGCACCAAAAAAAAAGAAAAAACTCCCAGCGATAGCATCAAGCTACGAAATCGACCGGCTCCTAGAAGAACCTGACACAAACAGCGACCCAGGCATCCGTGATCGAGCAATCCTCGAACTGCTATACGGCGCTGGTCTTCGTGTTTCGGAAGCATATGCAATCGATATTGCAGACACCGATCTAACCACTCGCGAAGTCCGAGTTATCGGAAAAGGTTCAAAACCTCGAATCGCCCTCTTCGGCGAATCCGCAAGCAAGTGGATCGACAACTATCTCAAAAACGTCAGACCAAAATTCGCCAGCCGACAATCTGATGCCGCCCTGTGGATGAATCGGTCCGGTGGTCGACTGACCACTCGCTCGATACAGCGAATCGTCAAAAAATACGCCCTTGCCGCCGGACTCGACCATAACTTTCACACGCATTCGCTGCGACACAGCTTCGCCACGCACCTACTCGATGGGGGGGCGGACCTCCGAGTGGTCCAAGATCTTCTCGGGCACAGCAGCCCCGCAACGACACAGATCTACACTCACGTTTCTGCCGAACAATCCCGATCGGTGTATCTGGGCGCACACCCAAGAGCGAACAAATCTACAAGCTCCGTCAAATCTGCGAAGCAAAATTCGCAGAAATCTAACGCCCCTTCGTAGTACGCTTAGTACATAACTATTGACCGTGACCCAACCTCAATGTGTCACAAAGCAAAACATGAACGACCCGACACCCGGGAGCCAACATTGCCATCAACGATTCTTGTCATCAACGGACCCAATCTGAACAATCTCGGAAAACGAGATACATCGATGTACGGAACCAAAACTCTCGATGACATCCAGAACGATATTTCAAAAAAGGCATCTTCTCTCAGCGTCGACGTGAAGTTCTTCCAATCGAATCACGAAGGTTCGATTGTCGATTTCATTCAGGAATCATCGGCAGGAGCCGATGGCGTAATCATCAACGCCGGGGCTCTCACTCAGGTCGGCTACTCAATTCTCGATGCACTACTCGACTCAGGACTCCCGTTCATCGAAGTTCATCTATCGAACATTCACGCCCGCGAGAAATTCCGTCAGGAATCCGTATTTGCCGGGAAGGCTGTTGGCCAAATGGCAGGATTCGGTCCTTCCGGGTACATTTACGCCATCGACCACCTTGCAACGGTCATAAATAGCTAATCTCAGTTTTCTAGGGAGCTAATTCGCTTTGAGCGATTTTCGATTTCCATCGCGCGTCGAAAAACTTCGACAACGCCTCGCAAAGGACGAACTCGACGCCATTTTCATCAGCAATGGTGAAAATCGACGTTACATCTCTGGCTTCGTAAGCAGTGCCGGCTACTTACTAGTGACACAGAACGACGCTGTCATCTGCACCGACTTCCGCTACACCGAGATAGCTGAACAACAGGCTCCTGGCTGGCGAATCGATCGTATCGGCGGACCATCAGACTGGCTTGCGAAACTCATGAAAGAATTCGAGATAAATACCCTTGGATTCGAATCTGACGACATGACCGTAAGCACCCTCGAACGCTTCAAGAAAGCCCTCAAGGAAAACGACGCCAGCCCCGAACTGAAACCAACGTCAGGCATCGGAGTCGATCTTCGAGCCTACAAAGACGCCGGTGAGCTTGAACTGCTCCAGCGCGCTATCGATATTGGCGATGAAGCGTTCGAAGAAACTTCGAGCCAACTTGAAGTTGGGATGACCGAAAAAGAAGCTGCTTGGATCTTCGAAAAGGCAGTCCGAGAACGTGGTGCCGAGTCGATTTCATTTGAAACCATAGTCGCCATTGGCCCCAATGCAGCTCGTCCTCACCACGCAACAAGCGACAGCAAACTGGTGGAAGGTCAAACGATCGTATTTGACTGCGGAGCGAGGTATCAGGGCTACTGCTCCGATCTAACCCGAACTGTTGTCCTCGGCGAAGCCGACGACGAAATAAAGCGCGTCTACGACATCGTGCACACCGCCCAGCTTGCCGCCATAGACATGGTCACTTCGGGTATGACGGGTGAAGACTGTGATGCCATAGCTCGAAAAATCATTACTGAAGCAGGGCACGAAAACGATTTCGGGCACAGTCTCGGACACGGACTCGGACTCGAAGTCCACGAAAACCCCGGGGTGGGTCCCAACACCAAAGGCAAGCTCCAAAACGGAATGCCATTCACAATTGAGCCAGGAATTTACATTCCCGGTTGGGGCGGAGTTCGCATTGAAGATGTCGTAGTTCTCGAGAACGACACAGCCCGCGTACTAAGTCACGCAGTTAAAATGGCGTTCTAACCACTTCTATCACGTATATTTGATACCCGTCACGAACAAGTAAGGCAGCAACACCTGCCACGATAAGGAACCTCAGGAACTGCGATGACAATCTCTTCAGGCGAAATTCGTCGAAATATGACCATCATCCTCGATGATGATGTTTACCAGATCCTCGAATGGCAGCACCGCCAGGCGCCGAAGGCTCCTCCGACTCTCACCCTAAAAGTTCGTCAGGTTAAATCCGGCAATGTCTACGAGCGAAAGCTTGCAGGTAACCAGAAGCTCACCCGAGCTGAGGTCGACACGCCAACGGTGCAGTACCTCTATCCAGACGGCGACATGCACCACTTCATGGACACCGAAACTTTCGAGCAGTTCGCTATTGCTGAAGAAGTGCTCGGTGACGCTCTCAAGTACATCGCTGAAGGCGACACGCTCGAAGTGATGATGTACGAAGGTGCTGCGATTTCAGTACAAGTTGCACCATCGGTAACGCTTGAGATCGGTCAGACCGAAGTCGGCCTCAAAGGCGATACTCAAAGCGGCGCAAACAAGCCAGCGACTACAACAACTGGCCTGACTCTCAACGTTCCGTTGTTCGTATCAACCGGCGACCGCATAGTTGTTAACTCAACGACTGGCGAATACACCGGTCGCGCCGACTAATCTTCTTTTTGTCAGCACTATCAAAAATCCTCTCCTATATGAGAGGATTTTTACTTTAAGTAATATCGATGATCGCCGAGAACCAAACGACGATCTTTTGTCAGCCCCTACTGTAAAAACACCCTCTACAAACTACATATCGTGCGGGTTTACTGCCGCCCGCGCTGGTAGCTTCGAAGCGGTTGTGAAAAAATGCGTCAATGACAGGCAACTACGATTCAAGCGATGACCAATCAGGGCATAAAACGGCGTACACAGTAAGCGCTGTTGCCGACTATCTGAAAGCCAGCCTCGAATCCGATCCCAGACTCGCCGATCTCACTGTAATCGGGGAAGTTTCTGGATACCGTAACCCATCTTCCGGACACCACTACTTCGCACTTCGTGACGACAAATCTGTCATCCGCTGCGTAATGTTTCGATCCGGCAGAGGCGGACAATTCCTGGCTGATGGTAGCCAAGTCATCTGCCGTGGACGAATATCAATCTACACCGCCCGTGGCGATCTGCAGTACTACGTCGACCAGGTTGAACCCGACGGAGTCGGCGCTCTACAGCAAGCCTACGAAGAAATGCGAAAACGCCTTGAATCCGAAGGCCTATTCGAACTTGATCGCAAACGAACTCTCCCCGAGCTCCCAAGTCGGATCGCAGTAATCACCTCACCAACGGGCGCAGTGATCCAAGACATCATCAACGTCCTCGCTCGACGATACCCGCTCGCTGAAATCATCCTCATCCCGACTTCAGTACAAGGCGACAGAGCCGCACCCGAAATCGTCCTGGCCTTCAAAGCTCTGAATGCTATGGCCGATATCGATGTCGCCATAGTCGCACGTGGCGGTGGATCCCTTGAGGACCTCTGGGCATTCAACGAGGAGATCGTCGCACGCGCCATATTTGCGAGCAACGTACCAGTGATAAGCGCAATCGGGCATGAAACCGACACCACAATTGCCGATTTTGTTGCCGATCGCCGGGCTCCAACTCCCTCAGCAGCAGCCGAGATCGTCGCACCTGATGTACGTGACCTCGGAGCCTACGTTTCTGGCTTCACAAGTCGTATTGACGAAATTATCAGTCGCAACATTCGCGATAGCCGTACACAGTTCGAAATGGCTATCGACCGCATGAATCTACGAGCACCCGACACGCAATTACCAAGGCAACGAGTCGACGACCTACTCGCACGAGCACGTCTCGCCGGGCAACGTCTTGTCGAATCGTCAAGACTGCGACTTGAAACCGTCGAAGCATCGCTCAACGCTCTTGGTCCTGCAAAAATTTTGGGGCGTGGTTATACGATCACCCGACTCGCCGATGGAAATGCCGCCACAAGCGCTAAGCAGTTTTCGACTGGCGATAAGCTCGGAGTGACATTCGCCGACGGATCAGTCGAAACAACCGTCGATGAAGTCGATTCATAACTAAACCCCAAAGAAAATATCTCAGCTTCAACCTCTCCAACTAGGCGATACAATCAATCTAAGGACAAGTGTGTCCTACGCAAACGGGATAGTCATGGCAGATTCGCCAAAAAATTCAGATACGAAACCGCCAGCCAAGTCGTTTGAGAACTCGTTTTCTCAACTCGAAGAAGTCGTGCGCAAGCTCGAAACTGGCGGGCTGTCTCTCGACGAAGCAACCAAACTATTCGAGTCAGGCATGAAGCTTGCGTCAAAGTGCAACGAAATCCTCTCATCATCAGAACTGAAGATAACCCGATTGCAGGCAAATTTCGCTGAACAGATGAACCTCGTGCCTGCAGCTGACGATTCCGACGATTCCGATGACGTGGACGCTTAACCGGTGACCTCAAACGGCGATTCGCGCAGCAAATCACCTCTCAAAGTCGGCTGGTTTTCAACCGGCAGAGGCGAAGGGTCGTACGGTCTGCTAAAGGCCGCCCTCGACGCTATCGATTCAGGTGATCTCAACGCAGAACTAGCGTTTGTATTCGTCAACCGAGTCAAAGGCCAGACCAATCGAACTGATCGATTCCTCGAACTCGTTGAAGCACAGGACATTCCATTGGTCACCCTGTCATCTAGAGATTTCCGACGAGCGAACGACAATCGACCTTGGGCTGAGCTAAGAGAAGATTTCGATTGTGCCGCAATCGAGCTACTTGGGCCACACAGCGCAGATATCGCCGTGCACGCGGGTTACATGCTCATCGCACCGCTGCTCTGCTCTGAGTATCTCACGCTGAACCTTCACCCTGCCCTTCCGGGCGGAACAATAGGCATGTGGCAACAAGCGGTGTGGGACGTGATTTCCGAAGGACTCGACGAAACCGGTGCGATGATCCATGTATCTACAGAAGATGTCGATGAAGGCCCGGTTCTATCGACAACAAAATTCTCCGTAAAAGGCGAAGAGTTCACGCCACTTTGGAATGAAGTCGCAGATGCCGACATTACCGGACTGAAAGATAGCGTCGGCGAAGAATTGTCACTGTTCAAAGCGATTCGAGAGGCGGGGTTATTACGTGAGCGACCGTTAGTGATCGAAACCCTCAAAGCCGTCGTTGCAGGTCGTATCGACCTAATCGGCTCAGGCGAAATCACCGACCTCACCCAAGAAGTCGAAAAAGCAGTCGGCGGTTAAGAATATTGCCCGATTCCGACAGCCAACATGAACAAAAATATCTCCAAAACAACCAGCAATATGATGCCGCCCCAGAGAAATACTTTCTTGCGAAGCTCTTTGAATCGCCTTTCTTCGTCCTCCAGATGGCGTATCGGTGCCCGAGATCCTTGGTCTTCTGGAATATTTAGCGGTTGAGGTCCACCACCAAGCATGATTTTGTCATCCAACGGGAATCAAAGGCCGATCAGTACAACCGCGCAAACTCTACTTCATCCACCCAAGAAACAACAACCCTAGCCCCTCATGTACCCCTGTCACAGCGAAGCACCTGAGACAGCGATGGTAAAACTCGTACTCGTCCAGTCAGCGGGCAACAGAAACAAAAAACGAACAAACGAAAGCCCCGGCAAATGCCGGGGCTTTTCATAATAACTATTTCAACACTGCCTATGCAGCAGCAGGCCTGTGCTTACCTTCTGGCAGGTCGCCATCGAGTCGGTTGCCGTCCTCATCAAGCAGCTGTGGCCAAGCGTTCTCAGTCACCGTTTTCTCGCTAATGATGCACTTCGTAACACCTTCCATCGAAGGCAGTTCGTACATCACATCGACAAGCAGTTCTTCAACGATCGAACGTAGTCCACGTGCTCCAGCCTTACGCTCACGAGAAAGTCTAGCAGTAGCTTCGAGCGCACTTTTTTCAAATTCCAGTTCAACTCCGTCCATTTTGAATAGAGCCTCATACTGGCGAATCAGAGCATTCTTAGGCTCAGTCAATACCTGAATCAACTCTTCATGATCGAGATCAGCAAGCCCCACTACAAGCGGGACTCGGCCGACGAATTCAGGAATGAATCCAAAGTGAAGCAAGTCTCCAGGCTCTACCGCCGTGAAGTCTGCCATCTCATCCTCTTTGGCTTTGCCGATAGAGTTGAAACCAATTGAAGTAGCGTCTTTGGTTTGTCGACTTTGGATAAGCTCACCCAGACCGTCAAAAGCACCACCAAGAATGAACATGATGTTCGATGTGTCGATCTGCAAGAACTCTTGATGCGGGTGTTTACGCCCACCCTGAGGTGGAACGTTTACAACTGCACCTTCAAGAATCTTCAGAAGTGCCTGCTGCACGCCCTCACCCGATACATCACGAGTAATCGACGGGTTGGCAGACTTTCGAGCAATCTTGTCGATTTCGTCGATGTAGATAATGCCCTGCTCAGCTCGAGCAATATCGAACTCAGCATCCTGAATCAAGCGAAGCAGAATGTTCTCAACATCTTCACCAACGTATCCAGCCTCAGTGAGAGACGTGGCGTCGGTGATAGCGAAAGGAACATCCAGAATTCGAGCAAGCGTCTGAGCTAAGTGAGTCTTACCGCAACCGGTCGGACCCACCAGCATCACGTTAGTCTTCTGAAGTTCGACGTCGGGATCTTCAGTTCCAAACCAAATGCGCTTGTAGTGGTTGTAAACACCAACCGAAATAACCCTCTTCGCGCGTTCCTGTCCGATAACGTACTCATTGAGTAGTTTGAACATGTCACGAGGAGTTGTCGGCTTCTGGTGAGGTTTAACAATTGGCTGATCATCGGCAATGATCTGCTGACACCTGCCAACGCATTCGTTGCAGATGAAAATCTTTGATGGTCCTGCGATTAGCCTTCGGACACTTTCCTGAGGCTTACCACAGAATGAACACGAATAGGGATCCCCGGTACTTGTACCCTCGCCACCACCGCCATTTGTTTGATCCGTCGTCATATGTTGAGTACCTAACCTACTACTACGAAATTATAAGTTTTCTGAGTGACCCAAAAAGTTCTATTCGGTCGCCAGAGTCTCAGGCTTTAATATTTCGTCTACGAGTCCATATTCAGTCGCCTGTTCTGCGTTCAACCAGAAATCTCTGTCGGAATCTCGCGCAATGCGCTCATAAGACTGACCCGTATGGTCAGCGATAATTTGTCGCAGGCGATCCTGAATTCGAAGAGTCTCTCGAGCGTGAATTTCGATATCCGATGCCTGACCCTGAGTTCCGCTCAAAGGCTGGTGCATGTGAATAGTCGAATTAGGCATGGTAAATCGCTTGCCAGCTGCACCGGCAGTCAACAACACAGTACCCATGCTGGCGCAGAGACCAACCGAGAAAGTAGCGACGTCGCAAGGCACGAACTGCATCGTATCGTAAATCGCCATTCCTGAGTAAACTTCACCACCCGGTGAGTTGATGTACAGGTTGATGTCCTTTTCAGGATCTTCCCGTGCAAGGAACAAAAGCTGAGCAACGATCAGGTTCGCCACCTGCGCATTGATCGGCGTTCCAAGAAATACGATTCGCTCCTTCAAGAGCAAAGAGTAAATGTCGTAAGCACGTTCGCCACGAGCGCCCGTTTCGATCACCATTGGAACGATGCTCTCCGGAAGATTTAGCAGCGGGCTGTTCTTGCCTTGTGGAGCCGTCCCTGATCCGAAATCGTTTGGTGTTATTAGTCCTGATGTCATATTCATTGCCTTCAGCAGTTTCAGTATTTACTTGGTGCTCTTGGCGGCTTTGCTAGGGGTTTTAGCCTTCGCAGAACTGGCCGGTTTGTTTTTGGCAGCTGGCTTAGCTTTCGCCTTGACAGCAGGTTTTTTCTTAGTCGCTGTAGATTTCTTAGCAGCAGGCTTTGAACCCGCTGGCTTATGAGTCAAATCAATTATCTTGTCGATCGCAGCGCGCCGACTCAGAATTCGTTGAACCGCATCACGCGCTTCGTCTGTATCAAGATTTTCATTTGCGTACTGAGGAGTGTCCTGCATTATTGCAATCTCAGCAGCCACTTCATCGTCACTAACCGAAGCATCCGTATCTTCGGCAAGAGTGTCGATCACGAGCATTCGCTTGAGGCGTAGCTCAGCTGAATCCTTAGCCTCAGCAACAATGTCCTCTGTCGTTTTACCAATACCCTGCATGTACTGCTGGAAATCGATGTTGTACTGCTGCAACTGTCGCTGCTGATCTTCCAGTACATGTTCGGCCTCATGATCGATGATCAAAGGAGAAACCTCAAACTCAGCGTCCTCAACCAATGCATCAACAATCTGTTCCTCTAACGATCTTCGCAGAGTATCTTTAGCCTGTGCTTCCAGATTATCGCTAATTCGAGTCCGTAATTCCGCAACAGTCTTGAAATCTTCGCCTAGTGAAGCAGCCAGCGCGTCTGTGACTTTTGGCAGGTCTTTCTTCTTCACCGACGAAACACTGACTGTGAAATTAGCGGTCTTACCGCCGAACTCTTCATTTGGGTAATCGAGAGGAATTTCGATATCGAACTCTTTCGACCCGCCCGCTTTAATACCCTTGAGCTGCTCAGCAAAACCCGGTACAGGGTTCATGCTTCCCGCTTCTGCCAGAAAATCGCCCTCGTCAACGTTGGCGAATTCGTTACCGTCGACCAACCCCTTAGAGGTAATAGTCAACATGTCACCAAACTTGGCAGCTCGCTCAACTGGCTCCCAAGTTGCCTGGGATTCCTGAATTCCGGTGATCTGCTCTTCGATCTGCTCTTCGGTAACTACATCGAGCTTGTCATCGAACTTCAGCTTAGAGTAATCACCCAACGTCGCCAGAGGTGGCAGAGCGACAGTAGCATCGATCTTCACGATAGGGTCACGCTCAACAACAGTTACCTGAGGCGGAGTGTGACTCGATGGAATATCCGATTCTTCAATCGCAAGACCAACTGCTTCTGGAACCAACGATTCCATTGCTTCATCAAGCAAATAGTCACGACCCACAAACTGCGTAACGATGGTCCGAGGCGCTTTGCCCTTACGGAATCCAGGAATGTTTATACGCGCCGAAACCTTCTGGTGCGCTCGTTGAAGATGCTTCTCCACAAGATCATCTTCTACTTCGATGTGAAGAATTGCTTGACGATTTTCGCCTTCGTCACGAGTAAATTTCAACGCGTTCTCCGTAACAATCAGTTAGCCAAATTACTAATTAAAATAGATAGCACGGCAACTCCGTGCAAGAAAGTAGCGCCACAAGGCGCTCCCCAATCAGCACTAATTGTAACTCAGGGTCGCGTTTTCTGGCCCCGAAAATTTCGGAGTGTCTACACGTATGCGTGAGGCTACTTTTTCGGCATCACCACGCGGATGTGCAAATCTTCCAACTGCTCATCCTCGATTTGTGATGGAGCATCGAACAACGGGTCGAACGCAGACTGCGTCTTAGGGAACGCAATCACCTCTCGAATAGCCTCTTCGCCCGCAAGTATCGCAACAAACCTATCAAGACCAAGACCCATTCCACCGTGCGGCGGTGCGCCGTATGTGAACGCTGTCAACAACTGACCGAATCGATCACTTATCTGATCTTTAGAATAGCCAATAATGTTGAACAGCCGAGTCTGCAGATCTTTATCGTGGATTCGAATGCTCCCCGAACCCATCTCTGACCCATTACAAACCAGATCCCACAAGGTTCCAATCACCTTGCCGGGGTCGCTGTCAAGATACTCCATGTGCTCTGCTTTAGGCGCTGAGAACACGTGGTGAGCAGGTTCATACTTCTTAAGATCTTCGTCCCACTCGAACAAAGGAAAGTCATACACCCAAGAGAACGCAAGATTCTTTGGGTCGACCATCTCGAGCCGCTTCGCCATTTCGTTTCGCAGGTTCGATAGAACCGTGTTTACGAGCTTGCTGGTTCCAGCGACGATCAACATTAGGTCGCCGGGCTCGGCGCCCATCTCCATTGCCATCTTCTTGATGACATCGAGCGACAAGAATTTCTTCAGAGGCGACTTTATATGGTCGTCTTCTAGCCCCTCAATCGAAGGTGCGCTTTCGTCGAGTGCAATGAACACCAGACCCTGAGCACCGCTCGACTTAGCGAACTCTGTCAGGTTGTCAGTCTGCTTTCGGCCGTACCCACCACAATCCGGTGCTACGAATCCACGAATCGCCCCACCTGATGAGGCAACAGCTTGGAACACACGTGCATCCGATGTCGCTGCAGTGGCAGTGATCGTAGTTAGTTCCATTCCGAACCGAATGTCGGGCTTATCTGTGCCAAACCGATCCATCGACTCAGCATAAGTCAGCCGAACGAAAGGACCGTTAATTACAGCGTCAGGAGTGGTCTCCTTAACGATGCGCGTGTACAGATCTTCGACAATTGCCATGACATCGTCCTGATGAACGAACGACATTTCGAAGTCGAGTTGAGTGTGTTCTGGCTGGCGGTCAGCTCGTAAATCTTCGTCACGGAAGCAACGGGCGATCTGGAAATATCGCTCAACACCTGAAACCATCAACAACTGCTTCAACTGTTGAGGCGACTGAGGCAGAGCGTAGAAATCGCCGGGGTGAACACGGCTAGGTACAACATAATCGCGGGCGCCTTCTGGTGTGCTCTTAATAAGGATTGGAGTCTCGACCTGCGTGAATCCTTGCTTAGTCAGATAGTCCCACATGATGTGAGTCACCCTATGACGAAGCTTCAAGATTTCTTGCATACGCGGACGGCGGAGGTCTATAAATCGATACTTCAGGCGGGTGTTCGCCTCTACTTCGACATCGTCAGAAATCTCAAAGGGAGGGGTTAGCGACTGGTTCAACACAACAAGATCAGTCACCGAAAGTTCAACACCACCTGTTGGGAGGTCAGGGTTCTCAGCTCCGGGAAGTCGCGCAACAATCTTGCCTGTCACCTGCACAACCCACTCCGACCGAAGGCTTTGTGCAAGATCGTGAGCGTTCTCACCATGCTCAGGGTTGAACACCACCTGTAGAAGACCAGTTCGGTCTCTCAGATCGATAAAGATTAAGTTTCCGTGGTCACGCCGCCGGTTAACCCAACCCGCAACCGTAATCACTGAGCCAACCGTATCTTCTCTCGGCTCTCCGCAGTTCGTGTCCTTGTACACCGTAAATATCCTGTTCGTTCGAATAATGGAAATTGTCGCTCGCAGCCTCGGCACACGAATCAACCAGTAGGTAAGTAGAGGCGGGGCTACCGCTTGCTATCGACAAGTCGCCACAAACCACCTGTAACCACCGCTGCAGCCATAAGTTTCAAAATGTCGCCAGGAAGGAACGGGTAAAGCGCACCAGAGAACAGGCTGCCTTCTGCAGGCCATCCAAAATCAAATACGGTCAACCAGATAAGAGCAGGAACGTAGATAAGAAGTGAACCAATCAGCATCGGCCACAATCCTCGACCACGGTTCCAACCACGCTGTGAAAGAAAACCTATGACACCGGCAGCAAAGATAAATCCGATCAAATAACCACCAGTCGCACCATGAATTACATAGTCCCAGCCTTCGCCACCCTTAGCGAAAACAGGCAGTCCTGCCATCCCGACCATGTAGTAACCAATCGCTGAAACAAGACCCAAACGCCATCCCAATACGCCACCGAGCATCAGCACCCCAAAGCCTTGAAGTGTGATCGGAACCGGATTATCGGGCAAAAAGAATCGAGCCTGCGCCAAAAGTGAAACCAATGCAATGCCGATTACAACGGCGGCAGACTTATGCCACACGTTCGCCATCGGAACGAGACGTTCAAATAATGATGGCTCTGCCGGCCCTAAAAGAGAAAAGGGCTCCGCTCTACTCGCTATCACAGCGGTTTGCTGCATCGGATTCTCCATGAGGCTGTGACAACCCCTCTTATTTATCGCCGCTCGGTGAACGTACTATAATACTCGGAAGCGACGTTGTTGACCGAATGCCGTAGATCACTAATTAGAGTGATCTACGGTGAAAATGATTATATTTCATGTAGTCATAAACGGAACAACTAAAACGAGGTACATATTTATTCATGTACCTCGTTATTACTTACGGTTCCAAATTCCGAACGATTACGTCGAAATGCCGAACTCTCGCTTCATTACTTGAAGACTCACGAAGGTTTCCGTGCGTCGTACGCCATCGATAGCACCGACTTCGTCTCGAAGGAACCTACCGAGAGACTCAGCATTTGGCAATGTCGCCGAAGCGAACACGTCGTAGGAGCCTGTAGTAATCGTTACCCAGCGCGTGTGCTTAAGGTTGGCCATCTGGGAAGCCACGTCATCAACTTTATCGGGGTCAACCTGAACGCCGATCAGAGCTTCGGAGTTGTATCCCAGCTTTCGAGGATCAGGAAGCGCAATTACATTAATTATCTGTTCGCTGATGAGGCGCTTCAAACGTCTTCGAACCGTTCCTTCACTTACTCCAACATCACGCGCTACCTGCGCATTTGATGCCCGTCCATTTCGTTCGAGCAGGCTGATTATATTTCGATCAAGTTCGTCCATACGAGATTGTTCCAATTGTCCGGATACGGTTCGGGGCTTTATACTGAATCTAATAAGGTTCGAGTCTAGAGTTCTTGAACAAACTCTAAAACCTGCTCTAGTTAGCTCGTGACCCGCCTGATTTGATTATTACGGATTGCCATCAGAGTAGTAAATCATACTGACGAAATCCTCTAGCGAAAACCCCTGAAGGCTACGATTATCGCGACGTTTTCCCTCATAAACAATCTATAATAGAACTTTGCACTTTTAATCAAAAATACGCGTAAAGTAATTAATACAACTCAATTACACCTCTCATAAGGCAATCTGGAGCATCAAATGGTCAATTCAACGACCGTTGTAGAGTTCACCGAAGCGGCAACAACAAAACTGCTGGAAGTTCTTAAAGAACAAGATGCAGAAGGTCAGTACCTTCGTATCGCAGTTGCGACAGCCGACAACGGTGGCATCGAATATGTTTTCGGGCTGGAAGAAACTCCTGCCGAGAAAGACATCATTGTCGAGGGAACCGTCAAGGCTCTCGTTGATGATGAAAGCGCCCCAATGCTCGAAGGTTCGAGCATTGACTACGTTGAAGGCTTCGAACGCTCCGGCTTCGTAATTTCCAACCCCAACTTTTCATCCGGCTGCGGCTGTGGTGGTGGAGGCGGCGGTGGTTGCGGAAGCGGCGGTGGTGGTGGTTGCGGAAGCGGCGGTGGTGGTGGTTGCGGAAGCGGCGGCGGTGGTTGCGCCTGCGGCGGACACTAACAGCCAGCTTCTTGCTTAGATAATCTTGATTGGCAGTCCTGTGTGAATACAGTAGTGCCAGACTATTTACGACGGATCGCGGAAACGTATAATCTGCCGTAGATTTACCACAAAGACGGCCAACACAGGAACTGGTCGCAAAGTTCCAGGAGCCCCATCAGATGACTTATATCATCGCCAAGGATTGTGTCGACGTAATGGACGGTGCATGCGTAGACGTATGCCCGGTCGACTGTATTTACTCAAAGCCTGGCGACAACCAGCTTTTCATCAGCCCAGATGAATGTATTGACTGTGCTGCATGTGAGCCAGTTTGCCCCGTAAACGCTATCTTCCCAGAAGATCAGGTTCCTGCAGATCAGCAAGAATTCATCAAGCTGAACTACGACTATGATTACGATTCCTCGGAGCCAGGCGCAAACACTTAATTCGTAGCATCACGAGTAAATAAAAAAGCCTCGGCGTTTTCGCCGGGGCTTTTTTATTTACTCGTGATGCTACTGTCCCGCTCGTCATGGGATGACTGGGCTCCACATCGCCGTTACTCCCTCTGAGGGAGGACCGGGTAGATCCTAGACTGCATTACTCCGGACGTCACCCCAATGAAGACAGAGACTAAGCTACCCTCTTCCAGACAGAAGGGCTAGAGTAGGATATTACGACGCACTACCAAAACGCATCGGATGCCGACCGGAACCATAACGACTACGCCATCGCATCCAATGCTTCAGCCATCGGCATCTTCATAGTCGTGAAAATCGGAATCTCAGTCATCGTGAACTGAGACGCCGGAACCTCGCGCAGATCCATAACAAGTGAAGTGAAGTCCGACGGATCATCCATCTCAAAACTAAGAACGAACTCCGTGTCATCAAGTCCAAACGCGTACGACGTATTGATCTTTATCATCGGATAATCCTTACCGACCCGGAAGTGATCGTTCATCATCTCCTGTCGTTCTTTCATCGACTTCTCGTACCAAGGCCGAGTCTTGGTCATCGGGTAGATAACCATGTACTTGTATTCCTCTTTGAGCTTCGGAGCGCCACCACCGTGCTTATAGCGACTCTTTCGTCTGATCGACAGATATGAATACGGCTGATCGAGGTAGCTACCCAGCAATGAGTGGTTGATTGCTTTGGAAAGTTCATGGAACGTATCGACCGAGGTCGAGTCTTGTACCAGCATAAAGTCAGCGTCAGGACGAGTCCCGACCGTACTGTAGGTACGAATCTGATCGCCTTCTGAAAGAGTATCGATCAGCTGGACAAATTCCTTTTTAGCCTTCTCACGCTCATCAGCATCCAACCTACGGAATTTACAACTAAGCTTGAACAGCGTGATTTTTAGAAAATTATCGTACTCAATATCTGGCATATGTTTAGGTATTCAAAATTACTACTAGTTGCGCTGCACGTTGACTGCAGCAGTTAGAGTTCGAGTATAGCAACGCGACAACCTACTAATCAGTAGAATTCACCTATGCGTGATAAGCCAAAATTCGAACGTGAGATAGGCGAAATTCTCGAAAAGACCGACGCTGACGACTCCGACACCGCTAGGGCCAGCGATAAATCGCGCCAAGCTAGTAAGCTGAAAACATTCAAACCGTTCACAGGCACAGCCGCGAAACGTCGCCAGAGCAAGAAACGTTCACAGAGCATCAACCTTAAACCCAGCAACCTAATAATTGCAGGGCTGGTGATTCTCGTTATTGGAGCTTTGACCCCCGCAGCAAATATTCCCATCTCATTAGTCGGGGTTGGGTTGTTGGTGACCGGGTATCTATTTTGGTTCCAATCCGGTGCAGGCCAATCTTGCGGTTCAACATCCGATACAGGCAGCACAGGTTTTTTCGGGCACAACCGCTCGCCTAAAAAATCGCAATCTGCTGCACCTGAAGTGAAGTATTGGAGGGGTCGACGAATCGAAGAAAAACCTGAATCACCTATGGCATCAAAGTTGCGTGATTTGAAGGATCTCGATGATATGGGCAAGATAATCGACTTTCGTCCTGGTGCCGACGACGATAAGTCGTAGCACCGCGCTTTTATTCTAGGTCAATACCCATCACTCGCAATGCTGTTAAACCAAACGAGCGACCGCATATACACAGTCGCCCGTTTTTTTATTACCTAGAATTCTAAGCGCAGGAATGTGTGCAGATTAAACCGCGCATTCACCTTCACCACGTTCCAGCTTATAGACCACCGTTTTGCCCCAGTCCATGTAACTCTGAATGTTGTCACGGTCTAACGGACCGAACTCACTCTTGGGCTTACCAAATTTCTCTTCGAACTCAGCAACTCCGACACGGTCGATAAAGTCAGCAAACTCTTCACTGTCATTTCGCTTAGCAAGAGACGTATCGAAAACTGTCTTCAACGCCTCAGGAGCCTGTTTAGCCGGAATACAAGCCTTCACTCGCGCTCTAACCTTTGTCCCACGGACTCAGTTGAACGTCCACCAAGGAACAGCTCGTATGGGGGTCCTGTCCGCCAGGCCCCTTCGAAACGGCGCCGTGAAAACCAATGCTTGCAATGTGGTGCTGACCACACGATTTAGGGCAAACACTCGTCTTTATATACATCTTCTCAACCAACTGATCGAGATCACCCATACCACCGAGAGTCTCACCAAGAGCCTTGTTCAAGTCCATCGATGAAGTGATACCCAACTTGTAAGAATCCATACCCGGGCAAGCTACTACATCACGGATAGTCTCTCGACCACCCGCACTGAAACCAATAGTGCCAAGAGCCTGATAAATGTCGTATAGGGACTCGTTTAGCACCCAGCGACAGACAATATTCTGCTGCTGGTCGATTCGTGCTCTACTACCGGCAAACTTACGAGCTACATCAGCAAGCAGCGACCACTGATTAGCGTAAACATCACCAAGCCCCACCCGGACGAAAACCACACTGAAACCGTCTTGGCGCTGCGCTTCAACATTAGTCCGCTTCCAATAGGTGTAAGCAATATCCTCTGCGGGTTACGGAGTAGAACCAGAATCCACAGCAGGAGCATCGCCATCTTCATCATCGACGAACATCAGCGAATCTAGGTCGATCTCTTTTTTCGCCCAATCGCCCTCAAGTTCTTCATCAAGCATTTCACGGAACTTGTCCATACCAAGTCGAGTGATAGTGAAGTTGATTCGTGTCCTGCCAATGATCTTTCGCTCTTCATCCTGCCGGTTGAAGACTCGAAGCACAGCTTCACAGTTCTTGATGAGATCATCAGCAGGAACGAACTCGCGCAGAGTCTTTGCCATCATTGCGTTGGTCGAAAGACCGTCACCAACGACGATTTTGAATCCAAGAACATCGTCTCGAACACGAGCAAGCATTCCAACGTCGTGCATCAGCACCATCGCTTCGTTTTTTTACGAACCCGAAAACGAAACTTTAGATTTCCGCGGCATGTTCTGCGTCGTTGGGTGTCGAAGGAAGTAACGTGCGTCCGCCGCAGCATATGGTGTTACGGCAAACGCCTCGTCTTTCGAAACACCGACCGTCGGTGCAGCCACAACGTTACGAACTACGTTCCCACAAGCTTCCCGAGTCGACATACCAGCATCACCTAAATTCCGAAGTAGGTCAGTAGTATCTGCAAGTGGCACGTGGTGATACTGCACGTTCTCACGAATAGTGAAATCCTTTTTTTAGCGGAGCGTACATCTCAGCCATCTCACCGAGAACATCCATCTGATCTGCGGTGACTCCCCCAAAAGGCAGTTTCACGCAAATCATCTGAGCATCAGGTTGACGTTGACCGTACAAACCATGTCGTAGCCGAAACCTTAGAAACTCGACTTCGCCCCTCTCACCAGATTGGAACAGTTTCACTTTATCTTCAAAATTGGCGATCTCAGGATCATAAATTTTTAGCACGTGCGCATTACTCGGATTCGGAATCCAATCTTTCGTATCAACTCTTCCATTGGTCACTGTTCAAGCCCTCTTTCATCGCTAGTGAATATGCACTACGTAATACTCGTAATAAAACCAATAAAAAAAACCTGACGATTTACTTTGGCAAGGTTGAAATGTGCACACTCAAAAAACACCAACCCGCTTAGCGACCGGTACAACAGCAAATGTGAAACGAGCAAGAATTCATAATTACGCAGAGATTTCAGCACTCATTTACCAGATATTGGTGCGAATCGAAATGCCAAACACCTATCGGGGCATCTTGCGCACTCTCTTCCACAGCCTCACCATACGTATGGTTATCACCTGCGACCACTATCCACAAGGAGCTCTCTTAATTGGCAAATGATCGTAATTTAGACGGAATTCACTTCATGCTGCCGACCCCGTTCGATCCAAACGGCGAAGTCGACATAGCCTCCATTGATCGACTCGTCGGGGCAGCGAGAACAGCCAACTGCACCGGAGTCGTAACTCTAGGCGTGATGGGCGAAGCACATCGTCTAACCGACCTCGAACGAGGCCCGATCATAGATGCAGTTGTCGCTGCTGCTGGAGGCGACCTGACCGTAACCGTCGGCGCAAGCGGAGAAAGCGGACGCGCATTAGCATCACGAGTAAGAGATGCTCAATCAGGTGGCGCTACTGCCGTCATGATTGCTCCTGCAAAAATGGTGAAACCTAACCCCCTGGCAACCTACGCTTACTACGCTGCAGCACAAGAAATCACAGAAATTCCGATAGTCGTCCAAGATCTACCGGAACAAACAGGGGTACATCTCGATCCCGCGTTTATCGGTAAACTTCACTCCGAACTGCCCGACGCCAAATATTTAAAACTTGAAGACCCACCGACCCCACAGAAAATTACGAGAGTCATAGAAGCCACGAATGGAACGATGGGAATCTTCGGAGGACTTGGTGGAGCATTTCTTTTCGAAGAACTCCGCCGGGGTGCCATCGGAACCATGACAGGTTTCGCATACCCCGAAGTTCTTGTCGCAATTCACAAATATATGGCAAGCGGCGACCCAGAACGTGCACGAGCCATTTTCTACAAGTGGATCCCATTGATCCGATACGAAAACTCTACCGGCATCAGCGTCGCTATTCGCAAAGAAATCATGAAGAGGCGAGGGTTTATCACGACAGCTGATGTTCGACCTCCCAGCCCACCAATCGACGACTCGACTCGTGAAGAACTAGACGACCTTATGAGCGCTTTGGACCTCAGTATCGA
>Ga0233439_10002315_pt1 | contig 21821 bp, 41 predicted proteins | sample SI_123_September_6_FD_182713 | JGI IMG/M metagenome (GOLD analysis project Ga0233439, IMG submission 182713) | Seawater microbial communities from Saanich Inlet, British Columbia, Canada - SI_123_September2016_100_MG | ecosystem: Environmental > Aquatic > Marine > Inlet | place: Canada: British... | reverse complement strand
TCAGGTGGTGTCAACTTTGTTTTACCACAGGTTTTGCCAACTCTTTATCTATCAGTACTTGGCACTCGTCACATACATCAAGTTCTTCAAACTTATGTGTAATCATTTCTTGACCACATATATTACAAATCATAACATTAATTATATTAATGAAATATTTATATGTTGCCTTTATGTATCTCTACACCAAGCATCATTTCTTCATGTATTTCTTCATAAAGTGTGCTTATTTCAAGTCTACTTAGAGATCTACATCTACCTTGTCCTATGTCGTTCATAATATCTATCAGTTCCTCAACTTTTAATGGTATAGCATCATCCATGACATGTTTATCTTCTTTAAATTTTTTTACCATAGTATCAACAACCATCACAGACATTGTATGTAATATGAATCTCTCTCTATCACTTAAGGTCATTAGATTGCTCTACCTTTAATTTTTCTAATGTTCTAAGATAATTCATTAATAATCCATCATTATACCTTTTTTCGAGTTCCTCATCCGTTTCATGACAAAACGGTATGAATAATAACGTTTCAAGCTTTTTTACCTTCTTTATTATACGATATTTTTCAGACAATGTTATTAATAATCATTTTTTTGAATCTCTTTATAACTCTTTCGGATGCATCACCCATATTACTAACATTCATTATCTTGCTAGGCTTGAATAATACTCTAATTGAATTATACTCATAATATCTACTATCTTGAACAACAACACACATTATATTTGGTGTAACATTCATTGCTTTAAATAGTGATTTTTTACATGTCTTAATATATGAATCAATACCTACATGATAACCAGCATTATAATGATTAGGTGCACCATCTGTAATTATTATTAACAGTTTTTTGTCTCCTTTCATTTGTTTGAGCATTAAACTACTATGATCTAATGCTATATGTACAGGAGTTGTGTTATATGTATCACCCTTAACATTAAGTCCAATATATTTAACATCTTCTTGACTATTAATTTCAGTTATTCCAATCTTACCATATATGTTACCACCCCAGATATTAGCTTTAATATCAACATTATCCAAGTGTTTAATAGATTCAAACATGGTTGCAACCATTTCTCTAGCAATTAGAATTTTACTGCCTGACATACTATAAGATCCATCTATTGATACAACTATTGACACGCCATGGGTTTGTTTCTTATTGAGACGACATCTACCCATATCATTTCCACGTATAATTCCTTCTACATATGATTCAACATCTATTTCATCCCCATCATAATCAATAAACTCTTTACTTCTCATCATCAATATCTTGAATATTTTTGACATACCTTTTGCTGTTTTCAAGTTAATAGATACCAATTCTGGTTGTCTATTAACAAATCCAACATTCTTTGGTGGATTCTTTACAGTACCATCATCTCTTAATGATTTAAATATTTCATTTACTATATCAGAACCTTTCTTTTTACTTTCTTCTAATCCAATTTTTTTACTAACTTCATCTTCTGGATGTAATAATTCTTCAGGAATATCAAGTTCAGTCTCTCCACTACTCTCATTCTGATTTTCTTGATACATTTCATCTGTCTTAAATGTATCTTCATTTAATTTGTCTCTTTTTTTCTTATCACTTTCTGAATGAATTACAGCATTTAACTTCTTTTCCTTATCATCTATCCATTTATCAATATATGGTTTTAGAATTACAAGTACTCTTAATGCACCATATTTGTCAGTTAATACAACATCTTGTAATGCCTTATCATATACATCAAAGTTTTTAATATCTTTAATATCTTTTCCACGTTGAAATCTTATGGCTAATAATATATTGACAGGATTTCCATTCATAACTGATTTTATATCCATTAACTTACCTAGTTTTTTTGTGGTTTTATTGAATCTACTAGCATGTTTAAGATACATCTTACCCATCTGTGATTCTATACGTTGATCTTCCAACACATTAAATACATTGAAAAATAACTTTAATCTTTGTCCTTCTAGTTCCCAATGATCATGTAAAAGTTTATTGGTTGCATTAAATGGAGATTGAAACAATACATGTGATAACTCATGTAGTATACCTACAAACTTTTCAATTCCTTTGGCATTAGGTGTTGCTGAATATATTTTAAACTGATGCTTGTCATCCTTTATTCCCTTATAATAAACACAGTTAACACTACCCTGATGATATATCTTTATTTTTGCATCTCTAGCAACCTCTACAACATTTGCATATTTAATAAACATATCCCTGTTACTAAGCAGGTCAATATTACGCTTGGTCAATATCTATGTACCTCAAGTTTTGACATTTCTATTTTTCTACTACTTCTAAGATGTGTTCTAACTACACCTTTACAACAAGGGCATCTATATTTTACAATATCCTCTTTATAATACATATGGTCACAGTTTCTACAGAATGCAATTAATCCTGTGTTATATCCTATCTGTGTACGGTTTATTTCTCTATATCTACTACACAAATTATTACATATACTAACCATTATTTCCATACCTCTAGTATTAGTTTAGCACCACATGCTTTTTCCTGCTTAATGGAATTACCATAGAACATGCTTATCCTACAATTAGTAAGGTCAAAATGGCTAGTCGTATACTCTTTATCATTCTTTACGTCCCATACAACCAATCTATTAGGCTCAGGCAAGTTTTTATTATATCTTAGACGGAAATCAGGTGGGTTATTTGTCATTATTAGTCACCTCTATCCTCTAGTTCAATACCGTCATGATGTTCTTTAAATTCAAACTTACAGTTATCACATTGTGGTGGATATACTTTCCAGTTGGTTGAATCATGTTTACAGTTAGGACAGTTCATTCTTTATCTCCACATACATCACAATACTTATCGTACCCTTTTGATACAAATTGTCTCATATAAAAACACTTTTTACAATATTTGAAAGTCATTATAACTTCACATCAAACGTATCTTCAATACGTAGCCTTATCAGTTCACGTTCAGCAGGTTCACTAAACTTAATCATAACAACCTCATTGAGAGCAGTTTCTAACGGTTTAGGTATCTTATTCTGAATATCTCTATAATGATGTGTAAATTGTACAAGATCCCTAATAGAAAGAGCATATTCTACATCTCCCTTCAACTTTAGAGCATATATATCTTGTGTCAATGTTAAAATTGGGCTTTTAACACTAACATCATCTATATCTGTCCAATCTATAACATTTTCCATATCAGAATTGGATGGGTAATCCCAAGCACTACCAATAAATCTACTTCTTAGTGCTTCTGTCATACTGTTAACACCTGCATATGTTACTGGATTAATTGTCCAAACTATAGCCAGTTTACAACCCTTGTTCAGTTTATACTGTTTACCATTGGCAACAATACTACGTCTACCGTCACATATGGAGTGCCATAACTGTTGAACCTCATGTTCTTGATTGCTTCCCTCATCTCCATATAGACAAGCGTGTCCAAAGTGATTGGCAACCTCTATTGCTTTAGGCAACAACCCTAAGTTAAAGAACGTTCCATCTCTATTGATTTCCTTGCTTCCAATCAAATCAGATTTTTTAGTTCCAATACCAATAGGCTCATTAACCAACGCAATATTATTGTCTCTACATATGGTATGAGTTAGCAATGTCTTACCTTGACCTTTCTCACTTTCAATGAGGTATGGTAATTTGGCACTTTTAATAGCCATAGTTAGACGTTCTTTCTCATTACCAATAGGTATGTATTCTTCCCACACGTCTATGTTCTTTGGATCATATTGATCGAAATCAACTGCCAAAGTTGGTATGCTGGTTTCCATATCTTTATCTTTCATAATAGTTTTACTCATTTTCTTTCTCTCCAACAAAACAAACACATATCTCCCCCCTTATATTTGTAGAATGTTCCAGTATCTTTATCACAGAAGTCACAAACTGTATGTCCTTGTTCATACATGATTAATGTGCCTTATAGTTAATGTTCGTTACTGTTTTTAGATAACATGCTTTACAATCACCACATTCATTACCATGATTAGGATCAGCATATACAGGACAATCAGTTCCTTCCATTTTACCCATCATATCTTTAGTAATTACGATAGATGTAGTACAACCATCAACAGTTGTAACATCTCCATTAATCATAGAAGCACTAATCCTAATGTTTAGATTTTCAGGTATGTTATGTGTCTTAATCCACTCTCTAACAAGAGGAGATTCCTTAGTAGGCAACCAATGCTTTATTTGAGGTGTTTGTTCTGCTATTTCTGCTATCTTGGTTAAATGTTCCATATTTTGAATATCTCCACTATCATGCCATCTGAATATGTCTAATTTTTTACCCTTGTATCTTTTTCTGTTCAATATGAATACCATAGCATCAGTCCATAGTGGATCATTAGTTATTAGGTCTAACCTCATAGCCATACATTTTTGAACTGTTTCAAACACATATCTACCTTTTTTGGCATAGCATAAGTAACATACAGATCCTTTAATCTTAGAAAGTTTTCCACCTACATTACATTTGTGAGCACTAATACTATATCCGTATGTATTCATCTTTGAAGGATTGGATAGACTACGTATGTGTAACTGTGCCTCTTTCATTGATTTGAAATTTTTATATATTTTTTTCATTTCAAATATCTTAGGCATTTTTCCCTTGATATCCCTCTTACCATAAGAGTTTATTTGAATCAATTCAGTCATAATCCCATTCTCTCCCATGCTTTAGTAGATTTTTTTATATATAATCTCAATTTCCTTTGATAAGTTTTGGATTCATCTCTATGTTGTAACACTCTACAATCATTACAATATTTTCTTCTGTTATCCAATGCGTAATCAAATGTTTCTTTACACCTAATACAACCACGAATCATGCGTAATATTCCTCATATGTATCAGGTTCCCAAGATGGAGTGTACTCATCATCTAAAAATCCTTCACAACCATCACAATGTTTCATGTTACAGGCTAATACAACTTCTCCATAGGAATTATATTCATAATCATCTTCATCTAAATGATCCGACCAAGCATGACCACATCTACCACAAGATGGATCATCTCCATCACACATGGCTTCTGTACAACCAGCAGGTAAATCACTAGCCATTATTTAGTCTCCATTCCATACAGCAGTACATTGACCATTTTCTACAGCCAACATTGATTTTTCAAGTATCTCATTAGCACATCTGTATGCATTGTAAAACGTGGTTGCCCAACCATCATCTTGAGTCTCATGTTCTTCTTTCCAATTACCATGTATATCACGTATCATAGATGTCATGATTCTCTTATTACTCCATAATATCTCTCCAGTTAGGTCAGTTGCATGAGTAGGTACAATATCATGACATTCTTTTTCTACAAATGTATCAATCATTTTCTTCAATGGTAATATTATTTCTGTTACAGGTTTGCTGTATATCCATCTTAAACCACTATCCTTGTCAAGATACTTGTAGAAAGCCCAAGCATGATTATATGATACATACATATCACATACTTCATGCCTTGTACTGCACTCATGTTTGTTACAATGTTCACAAGATTTTTCTTCCACAGTAAGATAGAAATCGTAACCCATTATACTAACAACCTCGTTTCTATACTGCTACCTTTATCATTTTTAGGTTTTTTATCATAGAATTTTCTACTATCATTTTCACCATACTGTATAAAGGTAGTAAGTGGTGTGTCATGTATCATTTTATGACATTTGTAATGAACGTATGCTATTCTTTCTGGGAAGTATGACACATGATGTTTAATTAGTTTTAGATTATCTTCTGGACAACCAAAACAAACTATACATCTGTCATTACTGTTAATATATTCCATTATACTCTTTCTCCACAGTTTCTACATGTGTCTACTTGAACTTCATAATCATCTTCATCTAACTCATATCCTTCATCTATCGGAAATCCTACATGGTCGCATGGTAATCTATCAACTCTTTCTTCAAGTGCTTCTATTCTTTTAAGAATGTCTTTACAGAACTCTTTATGAGATTTTTCTTCTTCTAAGTTCATCATTAATCCTCGAATACGTCCTTTATCCATTCTCTCATCTTGTCCATCATATCCGTATTTTCCCATACATAGTCAAGAATAATATCTTTATCCATCTTATCCAATATGTTATAATCTATTTCATGTTGGTATGTGTAATGTGTAGTCATGATTATAATCTCCAACCACCTGTGAACATAGATATTATAATATTCATTATAATAGACATTATTATGTTCCCCCTAAATTAACACTATCAAACTCAACTTCTGCTTTAAGAACATCTTGAAGATCCTCAGGTAACTGATGGAAGAATACACTATCTGTAATATCGGGAGATAATAAGAATCCAATTTTACCCATTATCTCTAACTCTTTTGCCTCTAATTCAATAGTTCCTATCTTAGTTGATATTGTCATTTTAGATAAATTTCCTTGTGCAACAGTACATAAGAAATTCCAATGTCTTTTTTTATCCATGTAATGAGATACACCCTTATCATCTACCATAAATCTTTCATCTACTACATAATATGTATTAGGATTTTCTTTACCAGATGTATGTGTCTTTACTCTATCTCCAAATACATCAATCATTTCTTTCATTAATTCTGTTTTCTTTGATTGGAAGTAAAGTTTTTTAAATAACTTACTGAATTTTTCAGTATCTCCTGTCTTTTTATGGTCTATAATAGATTCACATATAACATGTGAATCTCTTATCTGTAATGTTTCATCTTTTATGAAGGCATTAAATATACCATTATCATAAGTTTCATGAACTTTCATATCATCATTAAATGTGTATAAGATACGTTCTCCTTTATTTTCTCTATATTTTACCTGATTATAGAGATTGTTAGGAACTGATCTTACCTTACCTGATTCAAATAATATTAGAGAACTATCACGTTCTGCTATAATTTGAGGATTCATTGTTTATTCTCCCTTATAAATTCAACAAGATATGTCTTACTATGATGATACATGTGATAGACACCATCTTCATCTACTCCATACACACCATTTTCAAGACTACCATGTTCTTCCAATGCTTCTGTATCATCTAAATCAACAGTTACATTTATTAAGACGGTCATTGTGATCTACCTAACAATTCCATGAGTCTATGTGATTGTATTTCAATTCTATCAATGATGCTCATATCATACTGAACAGCACTAAGGAAAACATCAGAATATTCTTTTGGCAATAAATCATTTATCCAATACATTCTTGCTATAACATCTCCCTTGTGATCTTTAGAAGAAGAATTATTACCGTTGAATGATAGTTCATCTCCTGATATAGGATTCTTTAATACTGTTTTGAATGCTTGTCCATATTGGTCATTATGTATAACTGTTTCAACCATGTTACTTGAAGTTCCCATAGGTTTAAATTTTAGATACATATTCAATGCTACGTATTCCTCAATGTTTTTAATTGCTATCCATCTTAGTTCCAATCCTGTTTTATTTTTAACCCCAAATAGATAATTAGAAACATCTGATTCATCAGTATCAGGATCAGGTATGTTTAATAATTGTTCTTTATTACTCATAACTACTGCCATATAGTTACCAATCAAATCACTACCTTTTACAATACCTTTGTTGGTTTGATATTCCTTTTTACCAATTTTATTAACCAACTTGTCAATGGTCATTATCTTATCTGACAATCCTTTCATATCATGTACAACTTTCCAATCATTACTTAATTCATTGATACAATCTTCTGTATCATGGAATCTCTTAGTATCAGCAATAATTATGTGATTATGATAGTTATTGTTAATATCTCCGATAGTAGATGAATATTTGTTACTTCCTGATCTCCAACCCCTAGCATTTCCAAATAAAGTAGTATCTTCAGTTCCACGTGTACTGTTGTATAATACACATGTTCTGTTGTTGGTAAATGCAGTTTTCTTACCATTCTTATCAACTATTGTTGATCTTCCACTACCACTTTCTTTGAGTTTATTATCTTTTTTATAGTCTTCTCCCATGATAATGTTCAAATCTTTGAACAATGCTACTCTATGTCCTCTTTCTTCATCACTTAGTCTAGTAGGCATTCTAAAGAATGTAACATTTCCATCAATATGTTCTGATAACAGATCCATGAGATTCTGTCTTAATGATTTAAGACATACTAGATTTCCACCACCTGCCAACATATCACTTAATTGTGAATATGTTTTATCAGTAGTTCCATATCTTGTATTAAGAGTATCGCTTATATCATTAGTTTCTTTTGCAAGGTATTTTTCCATATTCCATGTAACATTTCGTGATAATAATGCCTTATCTAATGAACTATTGTAATCTTTAATAGTCGTTATTGGAAATTCATTTTGGAAGTATTCTGTTAATTTGTCATTAATATCTTCCTCTAACAAATCTACTGCATTGTTTTCTAATGAATCTCTACTAGCAACAGGACTATATTTTCTTTCATTCTTAACATTCATAGTGAACATGTGGAAGCAACCAATGCTTAACTTACTGTCAATCTCAGTTCCTACTAGGAATAATGGATTTTTACGACTTTCTACTGACATATCAATAGTTCCATATGATGATTTAGTAAGAACAAATATACCATCAAATCTGTAATCCTCGTTGTCTATTGTTACTTCTTTATATGTAACTATGCTTCTTCCTTGTGATTTTTTGGAGTTCTTGATCCATTCATATTTATGACTATCTTTCATGTAGTCCATACCATTTTGGTATGATGGACACTCATAAACACCTGCATCATAACTATCCTCATCATCATCATCATTACGCCAACTATGTCGTGAATATCCTTCAATTTCTGATTTTATTATTATTTTTGTAGGAACCTTGCTGAATCTTGCTAGTTTATATACATTACTTACCAATGTACTAAATGAAACATCATCATTACATGTCATAGTTAGTTTAGTTCCATACTCACTCATTCTATTAACACCGTTAGTAGTTTCAAGTGGAATAGGTTTGAACTTTAATCCACTATCACATAACATGGCATAATGTTCATCAGTTTCTCTAGACCATGTTTCCATTAGTAATGCATCACACATTAGTGCGTAAGATATGAATCCCATACCATACTGTCCTATCTCCTCTCCATCAGTATTACCACTTGTGCCTATAACTCTAAGAACCTTGTTAAACATGGCTTTTGTAATTCCTAATGAATCAACACCCTGTATAATTAATTCTCTAGTTTCTTTGTTTGGATCAACTGTTATAACTATTGTTGGATTAGCACCCATCTTTTTAGATGTTCTACATGCCCTAGCCTCATTGTTATACAATTCTCTTAGACCACTTGTCCATGAGGTGTATATCTTTTTGGCTAATGTTTGTCCAATAACTTCTGAATTGATAATAATATTAATATTACCATTATCATCTGTTATGTCATCAAATGAGTTATCTACTTTTGGTACAGAACCCTCATATGTAACATCTACCTTAGGTTCGTATGTTTCTACGCTATCGTGTATGCCTGTCATTATTTTAATTTATTAATAAAAAAGAAAAAATGGGGGTGTGGTTAGCCACCAGATATTGCTGGGAAGCCTACTAGACCACGTTGTCCTTCAGCAGTTACAGTACGAGCACTTAGTCCTCTAGGAACTCTAGATTCTCGTACACCATCTTTAGTGATGGTATTCATAGGAACTAGGAACTTTTGTCCTGATATGGTATCTTCCATGAAGATCATACCCAATGCACTACCTTTGTCAGAAACAAATTGTTTCTCCTCTGGTGTAAGGACAGAAGTAACATTTACCAAATCGGTAAATCCTAACTCCTTGAACTGTACTTCTGTGAAGAAGCCTTTTGTATCGCCTGTTTTAAGACCTGCGTTGGCAGGTAAGACGATTTTTGTTAATTGATGTTGCATAACTGTCATACTATATACTCTGTCTTAACTCTTGTCTACGAGATTCTATTATACTGTAATTATGTTGCTTTAACTCTTTGTCAGTAGCCCAACAATAATTATCTTTTACACATGTCTCGCATATTAGTTCACGGGGGATAAGGTTATTACCTACTGTTGCACCAATTTTTTTATTATCGTATTCTTGTTCGCATAAAATACATTTAAACACTTTATGTTTATTTTTATTATGGGACATTATTTCATACTCTCCTGTACTGATTCATACTGTTGTTCTTCTGTATATTCAATACAACTCTCACATAACATTAGAACAATAGTTTGTAATGTTGATAATGTTACACCATTCTCTAATGGTTCATCTCCATCAGCAATATCATTCATTGTTTTTGTTAATGCTTCATATAGACCTTGATCAATTTTATCTGCATAAGGCAAATGTCTATATATGCTTAATACGTTGTCCATATGTTCTTTAGACATATTTTTGTTTATATTCATATCTCTAACCAATCTAATGTGATATACTATCTAAATCTTATATGACATCACCCTTGATCCTTAGATCCATGAATTGTTTTACACCATTCACTCTGACTTGTGAGGACATTACTCCGTCAACCCACGATAACATATTTTTTGTATTATAATATGAGAGTGTGTTCCTTCTGGGAACAACACTACTCGAAATTTGTTGTGTTGTAACAGGTAATGGAGAGGTTTCCCAGAGGTGCTTGGTAACAACTGTCGTTGTAACACTTGTAACATCCAATATTAATCTGTTAACTGTCATATCCATTTAACCACTCCCTCAACCGTATTTCTTTTATTCTTTTTACAGTTAGTATGCCATTCTTCATGTCTTTTCATACCATAATCACCTACATCAGCATTACATAGATTACAAATAGGCATTATTGCATATACTCCTTTTGTGGGTGGGTTTTGTTATATTTGTTACCCATATTGTATTCTCTATCAGCAATACATGATTTACATTTGTAATCATATATATGACCATCATCACTATCAACCAACGTTGCATGGTTGTTATTGAATGATTCCCAAGTACAGTTCCATTTTAGTGTAGTTGCATGATAGTTATCAATAATATAACCACTAACATCTTTAATACGTTTATCACATGACAAACATATATCTTTACGTCTAAATAAAGAAATAAGGGGGATAGGGAGTACAGGCATTATAATATATCCTCCAATTTATGTGTCTTATTCTCCTTGACTTCTGGGGTGGTTGATACCATTTTATTGACTTTACCTACAATAACATCAATCCTACTAAGATTAATATATGGTAACTTGCCATATCCCATATTTGATACTGTGCCTAATCGTAGTAATGGATCTCTATCAATGAAATCATTGTATGTGTCAATGATCATATTAATATCTCCAAATTTACCATCACTCATAAATGATAACATACTATTTTGCGTATCACAATAATCAATGTTATTTACAACATTGGTTGTAACAGCGTGTAGTGTGTTAATCTGTTTGAGGTATGCATCAATATTGTTTATATCAACATTATACCATCCTTTCATAAGACGTATTGCTTTGTTACGTATCTTATCATTTTTGTTTATAACAGTATAAGAGAATGACCTTACACTATCAATCATATCACTCATTTCACTAATAGGGTTATTATGCCTAATGGAACGTGTGATACCATGTCTAATAGACCTGCTTTCGTGTCTAGATTTTTTCATCAAGGTCAAATTCTGAAACTCGTATTTAAATTCTTCGTTCCGTGCCTGATCACGCCTAAAATTTTGACCGACTACTTAAACATTTCTTAAAAAACCAGCAGTAAGAACCCCAGCAACAATACACTAGAACCCCCTCTCCCTTACAATCCCTCTCCCCCGATACACCACACACATGTCTCAAGGGGGGCAGTAGGTATGGACAATGTTTTTATTTATTTTATACACACACTATCATCATTACTACCATAACCACCAATACCCCCAGTACTAAACACCCCAATAGATGAACGAACGCACTACGTATACATACACGAACTCACTATATAGACATACACATGCACTATATAGTCTTATATTGAATACATTTGTTCCTAGGATATACCCCCAACCACATGCCGCACACCTATATATACATATCTAAAAAGTTTTTTTTTCATAACGTTCATATAGGGTCGCTGTACGGTAATGTACGGTACGGGTACGGTATGGTACGGTACTGTACGGTACAAATGGTCAAAAGTACGGTACAATACGGTTCAGTACGGTACTTTGAGCGACTATATAAGCATTACCCAAACTTTGAGCGACTACTTAAACATTACCCATGATTTGAGCGTGTACTTAAACATTGTGCCGTTTGTGCCTGTCTATACCTGTATAGGCACGGAACTCACCCCTTATATACGAGTATAGGATAAGAATCACAATGACTTATGACCTTAGCAAACTTAGTCCCGAAGAACTAGCAGGACTAAAAGCCCAAGTTCAAGAACAAATGAAATCAAAGGATAACACCTTTGTTACATCAATCTTGAATCGTTCAAAAGACAAGGGTGATGAAGTAGTGCAATCTCAAAACGGCAATAGCCAAATCAAGCACTACATCAACGCCACAAACACCGAAGGATTCAGAATCTTCGGAACTGTCTATATTCAGAACAAAAAGAACCCAGCAGCATTAAGCGAATTAGTAGAATAATTCACTTATATACTATGGAAACACTTTCACCCCCTTTTTTTGCCCGAATTTTGTGTGCAGGGCGACATGGCGAAAAAACGGTTTTTAGGACATTAACATGATATATATAAGAAACACACATGCACCAGAAAATTAAAAAAAATTTGAACCATACGTAGGGATAGTACCCTTATATAAAAGGCTAAGAAAATTTAAGAACTAGGCTTGGGATCCTCATTATTAATACCATCGGCAACCAAGGTACCCTGTATTCTGAACATGCATGTCATGAGTTCGGGGAGGTTAAATTTCGTTCCATTACCCTTGTAATGCTCTCCATATTTTCTGCTACATGCTATGCATATGATATTCTCAAGGTCTTTGCGACTTAGGCTCAAAGTGTTATTGCTCCCAAGACTATAATTAATGCAAGTATCGCACCATAGAAAGTGTATGCCATGTCTGCCCATTCGGCAACTCCTTTTCCACTTATATAGTCATATGCCTCCTTGCCTATGCCAAACATGAATCCTAATAGAATTAATGGTGTCCATATTAAACCAAGTATGCTTAATAAAAATCCTGCAATAAAATGTTGTACTTTATCATTCATCTAAGATTCTTCCACCTTAATAAGATTCCATCCACTACGCTTATAATTCACACCTTTAAAGTCAAAAACCCAGTTAAATTTCATCGCAAATCATCCATTGACAGGTTGTCTTCCATACGGTCAATCATGTCCTCAAGCATGGTTTTAACAACTGTCTTCCTGCCCTCATCCAGCCATTCCTCATGAAGCAGTCTTAACAGATCACTGATTGCACTTTGATTTGTCATCTGAATTCCTCAATAACATCCTCATTAATATAGGTATTGTTCCCACGGTCAGTCTTGCTTGCTTCCATAATTTTATATTCGTCCCATATGTGTAATAGGAGCAAGCCTATTCCAGCGATGGTTAGGAATCCTGTAAAAAGAAAAAATATACCAAGCGTGAATTTCCATTTCATACATGGTGTAGTCCGTTACGATATTTATAGCTTATCCTATTTGTACGCCATAAATTATATCTGTGACTGAACAGGCATGATTTTGTTCGCATCTTATTCGTTTTGCCTCTCTTAGCAGTTCTCTTTCCTCTGCCGCAATAGACAAAAGTCTTTCCTGTATCTTGTCAAGTCTAGTTTCTGATGATTGATCCATTGATGCAATGTGTACGCATGTCTAACATAAAAGAATTGCGTATGATTTATATATTCACTCGAGGTTCTCGTTCTTGCTGCCGCCACGCTTTAGCAAGTCCAGTTCAATCATCTTGTCTTCCAGAAGAAAGTTAAGTTTCCAAAAGGTCTTGCGACTCTGTTCTCCCATTCCCTTGTCCTCGACCTCGTCATACTTGTGATTGAACCACTTTATGATCTCTGCAAAGTCCTCAATTTGCAATTCTACCATGAAAATATTTTATTTATATACTATAAAAAGATACAACAATGTTTAAATATGTTATATGCTGTTACATAGTATGTCTGTAAGTGAGAAAAAAGAGAAAAAGGCAAAGCCTTCAATTGAGGATTCTCCATCAGACATGTCTACTTCACAAGCCGATTTGCAAAAATCGTCTCCTAGTGGAAGCCCATGTATATGCGTAGTAAAAAGAAACATAGCATGTGTATTGCATGGTGGTTAAAATTTTTAGAAATTTCATCAACGGTCTGAAAAAATCGTTTGACGGAAAGGATTATCTTAGAAACATTCCTCAGTGTGACAGATGTGGCAAGCCAAGTTTTTGCGTAACCTGCCAGTTCTGTGAGACCACGGAAGCGTATGAAAGAGAAAAAAATAAGTTATCGTAATATTATTCCAGTGCCTTACGATAGGCTTTTACAGCGGCAGTGATGTTGTCTATTGTCGTACTGACAAGCTTTGTTTGCAGTTCGACCATGTCTTTGGCTATGCCATTTGGATCTGCTTTTTTTGACACATCTCCGAAAACTTCCATCAATTCGGTTTGCAAATTGGTGAATGCATCAAAGTATGCAGGTATAGTTGACGTCATATACTATGTGTTTATACATGATTATATAAATGTTTCCACAAATAAAAAAGGTGCGTTGCACCTACTCTTCCTTTTCTATTCTAAAAGAAATTGTTATTGACCTGTGACAGCCGTCAGAGGGAGGCGTTATCACGAACTGAGATATCCTGCATGCCTGTCTTATTGTCTGTCTTAGTTGGATAAACTCGTCGATTAGTTCCTCGGCAGTTATTGGATTGCCTTCGTCGTCCAGACCATCGTAAAAGGTTTCCAAGATGTCTATTGATTCCATGATATTACAATCAAACGTCCACTTATAAACCGTTCTATTTCAATAACAAAAACTATAAATAACCTGACAAAAACATTACATCATGGTAGAATTTCGTAAGTCTTTTGCAAACGCACTGACCAGACTTGGATTCATAGAAAAATCCTACACGGAAACTACCACCCGACCTAGCGTTGCACAGCCTTACATGAGTACCGACACAGGTGCCAAACTACCAATTTTCCCATTCCCACTCACCATGATCTATGAGTTGGCAGACAACATTGATGCTTTAAGAATTCCAATCGAGACCCTCAACCGTGAAATGTTCAAGAACGGATTCGAGGTTGTAGAGAAATGGAAGTACAAATGTAATAATTGTTCCAAGGAATTCCAATATGCACCTACCCCTGACAACCCTGACGAGCAGCCATTTGAAGCAAATGGAGACAATTCGAACAGAGCACACCCACGAAAAACAAACAAGGCTACGTCGATAAAGCATTTGGTTTGTGATACATGTGGAAGCAATGACCTGCTCAGACCTATACCAGAACATAGAAAGACCTTGGAAGACTTGATGAACGAGCCAGTAAATTCCAACCAGCAGACACTTGAAGATGTAGCACGTCAGTTGGAACGTGACTTTGAAATCGCAGACAACGCATATTTGCTTTTGCTTAAAAATTACAAGATAGACGATACTACTGGAAAGATAGACGATGATAAAACAATTATAAAAGAGATGCTAAGAATCGAGCCACCACAGGTGGCAATGATTGCCGACAGTGACGGAAGAATTGGCTACGACGACAAGCGAAACAAGATTTGGGTTTGCCCTAGATTTGAGCACAGGGATGCACGACTTACCACCCCAAAGTGTGACCGCTGTGGTGCAGAGGCACTAAAGGCAGTTATCGAGGTTAACTCAGTTTATTCTATCGGCATTCCACAGCCTAAGCGTGTCATCTATGGAGAGGGCGAGGTTATCTGGAAGGCAGGAAAGTACAAGCCAAACTTGCTTTATGGATTTTCACCTATCTATTCCGTATGGTCAAAGGCTATGTCCCTCTCACACATGGACGAGTATATCAGAAAGTACTTTGACAAGATGAGACCTCCACGAGGAATGCTGGTCATATCCTCAAGAAACTATGACACGTTCAAAAAGTCATGGGACGTACTTGAACAGAAAGCACAGGAAGATCCTTACATGATACATCCTCTCTTGGTAGAGAATGACAAGGGTGGAAAGAACCCTGCACAGTGGCTGGACTTTACTGGTTCACTCAAGGAACTTGAATTTATAGCAGTAAGACAGGAATTGAGACAGATCATAGGTGCTATCTATGGCGTACTGCCATTCTATTACGGTGAAACCCCTGCTGGATGGAGTCAGGAAGGACTACAAGTTACAATTACAAACCGTGCTGTTCTATGGGGACAGGACACATTAAAGAAGGCATTCTTTAGCAAGATTTCAAAGATGCTAAACATTGACGATTGGGAATTACAATTAAAGACTGGTGAAGAAGCAGACAAGTTGAGAGACTTGCAGACTGACGGAACTGAAATACAGAACATGATGATGCTTCAACAGATGGGCTTTGAAATTACAAGAACCCACACAGGTGAGTTCAAGGTAAGCAAGAATACTGCAATGACTCCAGAACTAATGTTTGGTGTAGGTGCAATAAACGGAAACATGAACGGTGCAGGTAAGGGAACACCAGCCCCACAAGAAAAGACACAGGCATTTGAAGGAGAACCACAAAACTCACGACCTAGTGATGTTGGTGGTACTGGACAGGGTAGCCCTACAAGTGGAAGTTCCATGAGCAAAAAGTCCGCATATCCAAAGGGAATCAATCCTTCAAACTTTCAAGTTGTAAAAAATACTTTGCAGACCGCGATCGACTTTGACTGGAAAAAGACAAAGACGGTTGACGAGTTGAGAAAGGCAACTGGCATGACGGTAAGAGATGCAAGGGACATCGTAACCAACGAATTTTCAGATATCAGGAGATGGGAGGATGAGTAAGGTATATTGCACTAAAAAGGTAAGTTTTTATGTTAAAAAGACGGATGAGGACGAGGAAGATGACTAAAACCACCACGACACTTGTCTACACCAGATGCAATCTTTGCGACAGTCCCAAAATTCATTGGAAGGACAAGGAAGACGAGAATCATCTGTGCAAAAAATGTATGGAAAGTGAAAATGACAGCGTGTTTGAGAACGGAGACTACAGTTGACCAAAAGATTTCACAAGTGCGACGAAACTTGCAAGGTAAATCACAAGCCAGTTAAAAAAATTAATACAAAAACCACGTTAAAAATGAAACCAGAGGTCGTAAACGTCTATAAACTTTCTCCAAAGACGGACAACATGATAGAAATCATTCACATCGTGGATGAAATAAACAATTCAATCGAAACAAACAAAGTTTTAGAGAAAACACTTATAACATTAAGGAAATTACAAAAAGACATTGCCTGAAAAGTTAGAAACTAACGAAAACGCAAACGACATGACAAAAAAGCTTTGGGAAAAGCACCAAGCCGATGAATTTACTGCCGTAAACAACTACAAGGAGGGCGTATGCCTTGGATGTATGAAGGTAGACCGTGCAGCGGCAACCATTGCTGACATTTGCGGTGATTGTGCTGGAAAAAAAGGTCGTGAACCTCTGCTGGCAAAGGTTTGTGACAAATATTACGGTCTTTGCTTCTTTTGCAGCAAGTACAAGTTCAACATTGAGCAGGTAAACGGCAGATTTTGCAACACATGTCACTCTAGAATTGCAAAAATTACCAAGGAATACAACAAAAAAGGTGGTTTTATGAAGACCGATCCGTTTTGGATAAGCATGCGTAAAAAGCACGGAAAGGACTGGAAACAGATAATGGGCGGCTATAGAAAGTCTAATCGGAAGTAATTTTTGTCAACGAATTTCTAAATTCTGCCCACTCAACCAAGTTGGGAACCCTAAGATTCTCCTCTATCTGTGCAAGCAGTTCGTTTGTCTTGGAAAGTTTTTCATCAATCTTTTCTAGTCTTTCCTCTACCTCTCCCAGTACAAAGTCAAACTTCATTCCTTGTCCTCCAAGATAAATATCATGCGATCGTTCTTAAAGTCATAGTATCGTTTATCGTAATCAATATTGCATTTTCCTTCACTTATTCCGAAATATCTACCCACTCTCATACTTAGCAGCGGCTTTCTCAGAAATCTTGGAAAGAACTCCAATTGATTTCTTTTCTCATTGTATCTAATTTTTCCATGAGTTACCAGCTTCTCGTCACCTTCCACGTATTCTTTTGCATTGTCCTTTCTGAAATGAACGATGCTTCTGTCCATTCTTGGCTGTTCCTTCATGTCGTTTGAATTTGTTACGACCCACAGTCTCTGTCCTTTAACATACAGGTCTATGAGAGGCATCTTATATTCAACATCATCCATATGTTCCCTGTAAACAGCCTTAAACATGCGGTCACTGTCAAATATGTATATTGATGTAGCCATGTCATATATGCAACAATACTTATTTATAAAGCCTTGTTAACGCTTTAACATGGATGAAAAATGCAAAAAGTGTAAAATAATAAAATATGGCTACACTGACGGCATTCATTCTATTTTCATATGCTTCAAATGTGGAAGATATGACGGCATAAGTGGTGGTGATGAGTCATTTATTGACCAGATAAATGAAGATCCTATGATGTTACTAGCAATGATTAAGGACAAAAAACTAAATCCAATAAGTTAATTTATATACTTTACTACATACGTATTTACATGGAAATATTGTCTGGCTTGTTTGAACCTATATTGTTAACCGTATTGATAGCAACAGGTGGGGGTATATTTGGCTTCTTTAGACGAATCAGTTCAACACAGAAGAAACTGTGCAACGACATAACAAAATTACAAAAAACCATAGTCATTCTGGCAAAAGCAGTTGACAGACAGACAAACAGGTCACATCCTGACAGTAACAGTGATTTAGATGATTTGGTCAAAGAACTATTGGAATAGGCGTAATATCAACGACAAACCTTAAATAATAACATTTATGGAATGTTGAGTATGATTGATCCATTGTTAATCGCAACACTCTCCGTAATTGGAGGAGCAATCTTGAATACGTTTAGAGGATTTTTAGGATCTTCTGAATCTACATACGACATCAAAAAATTCTTTGGTGCTCTTATTGTAGCAGTATTTGCAGGTATTGCAGTTGCACAAACCTTGAGTCTAGCAGGTCTAGGAATCGTAGAAACCGTATTAATCGGTCTGTCTGTCGGTTTCTCAGTAGATTACGCTGTCTCAAAAGCCAAGAAACCTCAGTAAGCACTTTTTTAAAACCTTACTTTTTCCCTCTTTTTATCTAAAAAACTTTATAAGTAATGCAAATGTCCATATTTATATATGGTAAGCGAACATTTTTTTAACGAATTCATTACGAAAGATCTGCATCCAATAGGAGGAGATCAACGATTCTTTGAAGGTTATCTTACTGTTCAGGTTAAAGACAAGCAGGGAGAGATTACCATTGTTGACGAACTAATCAAGGTTCTTCCGATTTGGATGGACAGGGGAGCACCAATCAGTGACACTCACAGTAACAGAATTATAGGAAAAGGTATCAGTTATGCTAAAGTAGATTACAAAACTAAAGATGGTGGCACATTGCCAGCAATTAAGATTACAGGTAAAATACACAAAGATTACCATTTAGACAATGAAATTTGGGATAAAATCAAGAGTGGAGAGTACAAAGGACTTTCATTTGGTGGGGCTACAAAGGCAAATAGAACACCAAAAATATTAAAAGATGGAAGTGTAGCATATGAATTAAAGTCATTAGAGCACTATGAGGTCGCTGTTTGCAAAGATCCAGCAGTCCCATTAGCTCTAATTACTGATTATAATCCACTCGCAAAAGCCATGACTGACAACATTGAAGTTAGGGAAGACGGTAAAATGGTAATTAAATGTGATAAATTTGGATGTACAGTTGATAAATCTGAAGACTTTTCAAACGCAGACGGTGACAGACCTAATACGTATAACAATGATTCTGAAAAATCATCAAACAGGGAATCAAGCCCAGTAGATGACGATGATGATGCTAATATTGAAAAAGAAAAAGAAGAGGAAGAAGAAGTTAAAAAAGCAAAAGGAGATTATTGTCCTAACTGTGGAAAACATAAAAAACTTGGTGTTGCAGATAATGGAAGGGACATGGGTGATATGACATCTTTGGGAGGAGCCTGTCCTAATTGTGGTGATGGTTTTAAAGATCCAAGAAAAGAAGAAGATGTAACAAAAGATGCAAATTTACACTATGGTGGTGTAAGACACAGTGGAAAAGAATATAATAATGGTGCAGAATCAGCACAGGTTACAGAAGTAAAAGAGGAAGAGTCTACTAAAAAATCTGGCATTCAAACAGAAGAAGGTAATAATCAACTAGGTGGACAAGGTGTTCCAAAAGAGAAAGAAGATGATGATAAAAAGGATAAAGATAGCGAAAACTATATAAACTCGGGAAAGGAAGAATCTGATAAGGATATGGACAAAGATACTTCCACAAATTCAAAAACTGAAGAAGAGAAATCTTCCGAAGAAGAAGAAAAGAAAGACAACGAAGTAGAAAAATCTGATTTCCAAGAAGCAATCAAATCCAACATCAGTACACTAACTGACGTTATAAAGTCACTCGCAGAAACTCAAAAAGACGTTAGTTCTACACTAGTAGGTATTGATGACAGATTGAAAGCATTGGAAACCCCAACCGACTTACCGTTGAAACCAAGTGTTTCAGCAACCGAAGACGTTGGTGCAAAGGTTACTGTCCCAGATACATACCAATCTAATTCTGTGCAAGCAGGACTAGACGACGATAAATCTGGTGAAGATAAACCAAAATCAGACCCTAGTGGACTGAAAATGCAAGAGAAATCTAATTTCGACTTTACTACCGAGACTCCAAGACCTAATGCAGCAATTGATTCAATCAACAAATCAGCAGAATCTGATATGTCATTTGTTTTGAAAGATGCAAGAGAAGGTGGAAATCTAAGCGTAGTAGCAAGAAACATTCTAGCAGGCAAGTATTATACTCCAACACCTGACGAAGTAGGAACATACTAAAATGACTCAAATCAGAACAATCGATGAGCTTGAGGCACAATATTATGGACACAATCGTAACCTTCTTAGAAAGGCTGATGCTCCTTCAACAACCAGCACTGCTGGTATGTTTAACGCCATTTTTGGTGCTTATGCATGGGCTCAACTGAATCTTGAAGCAAACGCATTCGGAATCCTCCCAAAATACCCTTGGGATAAATCTGGATGGAGAGTTATAACTGCAAAACCAACACTTAATACCAACAACTCTAATACCGCCCTAGGTGGTACTACAGAAGGTGGATTAATTGCTGAAACAATCAAACCAACAGTCGCAGAATTAGATGTCAAACCAAAAACCGCTCAATTGCCATTCAGTGCAAGTGAAGTTATGGAGTGGCTATCAACTCATTCTAAAGACGATATTTGGGGTGGACTTGGTTCACTTAGATTGTATATGGCAGTACAACACAAAGAGTTCATTAATAGAATGCTTTTAGCAGATGTTGAAAGCGATGCAGCAGCATCAAGTGGTGTTCACACTGGTACACAAGACTTTGAATCCCTTGATAGAATCGTATCAAGTGATGCAGAGGAAGATGCACTAGGTGGAAGCCATTCAGGATTTTACGATCCATGGGCTGCTGATGCTACCGTTGACAGAGATGGAAACGGTGGAGAATTTGACTGTACAGTAGAATCTGCTTCTGGTACTATCGGTACTGACGGTGTATTGACTGACGATGTTC
>Ga0233439_10002314_pt1 | contig 21834 bp, 19 predicted proteins | sample SI_123_September_6_FD_182713 | JGI IMG/M metagenome (GOLD analysis project Ga0233439, IMG submission 182713) | Seawater microbial communities from Saanich Inlet, British Columbia, Canada - SI_123_September2016_100_MG | ecosystem: Environmental > Aquatic > Marine > Inlet | place: Canada: British... | reverse complement strand
CCGAATTAGGTAACTATGAATAGACACTATAAAGCAATAGCACTGCCAGCGATAGGCCGATAGCGCCTTCTTGTTTTTAATTTATTTATAAATACTTAGGGACAAAAAAGCCATGAAAAATACGTGCGGATGATTAGGTCTATTATTCTTGGATGAAATCGTCCAATATGACCTATCGATCTCAATCGGAAAATCTGCCGCCTTGTTGCGTTACCCGCATGCGGTAGAGCAATGTAGATAATTGGCCGAGTATCACCTTGTACTTTTTGATTTAAAGACAGCGAATCGCACCACACAACAAGTAGATCAATCCAATAGGCGTACGACTTTTGACCAACCGCAACAAGTCAGCATTGCAAAGTTATCATAGCGCAAACCTAAATCTCTTTCAGTTTTTCTTAAAATCCAATACATACCACCAGCCAAAATCATGAATGCTAAAACCCCTACCCCGCACCGCGTCCTCGTCACCGGCGCCAGCGGCGCCATCGGCACCCCCGTCTGCCGCCATCTTTTAGGGCGCGGACACCAGGTGCGCGGCTTGGCGCTTGAAGCCAATACAGACCTTGCAGATTCCGTCATTGGCGACCTTAGCGATCTCGACAAAGTACACGAAGCCGTTGCAGACATGCATACCGTCATCCATCTGGGCGCTTATCCCAACAACGCCGATTTCCTCAACGTGCTCTTGGAACCCAATGTGCGCGGGCTCTACCACGTCTGCGCCGCCGCCGTTGCAGCCGGGGTCCAACGCCTGGTCATCGCCAGTAGCCTGCAGGTGATTAGCGGTCTCGGCAAAGAAGGGCTGATTCGCGTCGAAGACGGCGTCGCACCCACCAACCACTATGCGCTGACTAAAGTATGGGCCGAAGATTTGGGCGAAATGTACGCCCGCGTGCACGAGCTTTCGGTGGTCCTAGTGCGCATCGGCTGGTTTCCGCGCAACACCGACGAAGCCCGGCACTTGGCCCAATACGAGCACGGCCCCAGCGTCTACTTTAGTCACGGCGACGCGGCGCATTTTTTTGCGTGCTGCGTCGAATCGCCGTCACCCGGCCCCGGCGAATCGTTGACCGTTTTCGCTACCAGCCAGCCCACAGGCACACCGCGCCTAGATCTCAGCCCGGCCCGCGCGACTCTCGGTTACGAACCACGGGATACCTGGCCCGAGGGCATGCCCTTTCCACACAAATAACCCCCCCCGAACTCGGAGCTCTATATTATGCAATACCGTCAACTCGGCCACTCCGGCCTCGAAGTATCGCTCGTCGGCCTCGGCACCAACAATTTCGGTCGGCGCTGCGACCAGGCGCAATCGGCCAAAGTCCTCAACCAGGCCATCGAGTCCGGCATTAACTTTATCGATACCGCCAATATCTACTCGGCCGGCGAATCGGAAAGCCATATCGGCCACTGGCTCAAAGGCAAGCGCGACCAGGTGCTTATCGCCACAAAATTCGGCATGGAAATGGGCGACGGCCCGATGCAAATGGGCGCCTCGCGCAAGCATATCATGGACAGCATCGACGCCAGTCTGGCACGGCTGCAAACCGACTATGTCGATCTCTATCAACTACACCGCGTCGACCGCCGCATCCCCATCGAAGAAACTCTGCGTGCGCTCGACGACCTAGTGCAACAAGGCAAAGTTCGCTATATCGGCGCCTCCAATTTCGACGCCTGGCACCTGTGCGAAGCCGCATGGACCTCTAGCAACAAAAGCCTCAACCACTTCGTTTCAGTACAGAACTACTACAACCTACTCAAACGCGATATCGAATGTGAAGTCATGCCCTTCTGCGAAGCCTACGGGGTCGGCATTATCCCCTTCTTCCCGCTCGAATCAGGTTTTCTGACCGGTAAATACCGCCGCGGCGAAGCCGCGCCCAACGGTGCAAGACTCACCGGCTCACCGCGCGGCGACAAACTGCTCACCGATGCCAATTTCGACATCTTAGAGCAATTGGATCGCTTCGCACAAGAACGGGAGCACAGCCTCTTAGATCTAGCGATCGCCGGGCTCGCCGCGCAACCGGCCGTCGCCTCGATCATCACTGGCGCGACTAGTCCCGAGCAGGTCGTCGCCAATGCCGCCAGCGCCGAGTGGGTACTCAGCGGCGAAGACCGAGATGCGCTCGATGCAATCGTCGCCTCTCCCCATCCCGCCCGCCGCCGCTAAGCATTTTCGCAATACTGAACCGACTTGAGCCCGGCGAGATCGTCGCGCATATCGCCAAGGGCATGGAGCGCAAAAAATCGAGCCTGCTGGTCGCCACTCGCCCATTTAATGGCAGGGGCGATCGTAGTCACGAACAAGACGGGCGACGAAATCGTCCAAGCTATATGCCAACGAGTACGGCAACGGCGTGGTCGGCGCTTGGAACCGCAAAGGCATAGGCAGGACGCTCCAGCCTGGGCCATGATAAAGGAGACGACTGATGACTGTTGATGAGAGATTTGAGCAACTTGAACGGAAAATTCAGCGTCTTGAACAGCGCGACAAGCGCCTGACGGTGGCGTTGACGGCGACGGGCAAAGACGACCGCATTATCGAGAAGGGCCGATTCAGGAGCCTGGCCGTCGCTGACAATCTGCATGTATTAGTGTCGAGATTATTTTTTGTATTTAATAAAGTGAATATTACTTATGTGAAAAGTCATTAGCTTACTGTTAATATTCCTGACAACTTTTGCAATACAGGCAAACGTTGAAAATTATCATCTACTGTGGTCTCAACACGGTTTGCCTGTGATCAAAACAATGGCAAAGGCAGAGACATTTGCGAAAAACATTACTCGCTTTCTATCGTGCCTGTAATAGAAACAGCGGCTCTTTCACAAGGGCAATTGAATTAAGATCTGGAGGAGATGGATCTAGTTGACTTTTCAAAGGAAGTCGTCAAATTAAGTGAAAAAAACATAGTACAATTCATACGGCCCCTTTACCTACAGAGGACGCATCATGAACCCGGTGGTAGGATGGACGACCCACCATTCGATCTGCGCGATAGACGAAAAGTGGTTCTTGTTCTACCACGGCTCGACCTTATCAAAGAGCATTAGCCATCTGCGATGTGTCAAAACCACCGAGCTTTTTTATAATAGCGACGGCACTATTCGAATCATAGATCCATACCGATAACCATAACTTAACCAGGTGCAAAAAAGGACGGGTCTACCATGTTGCAAATTGCTCACTTCGTCTACCCCATCGTTCTCATCGCCATCACCGCCCAGGCGCAGGAAGCACCCGACTGGGCGCGTCACTATGACAACGCCTTTGTCAGTAGCCCCATCGTCATCGACGGCCTCGCCAACGAACTCGCCTGGCAACTGGCACCAGAGGTCGGCCCCTTCACCCGTTTCCAAAACGACAATCTGGTCCCCCAGCACCAGACGATGGCGAAGATGCTGTGGGACCAGCAATATCTCTATTTCCTGATCGCCGTCGAAGACCCTGATATCTGGAGCACGATGGTCGAGGGCGACAAGGACTGTCTGTGCAAGGAAGAGACGATCGAATTGTTTATCGACCCGGATGGCGACGGCAAGGACTACGCCGAGATCCATATCAACAGCCTGGATACGATCAACGATATCTGGATACCAAGTAAACAGTTCAAATATGCCAATGGCGAGCCAGTCGACTGGCCCGATTTATTCTCCTGGACCCAGCAGGGCATGCGCCACGCGTTGGTGAACCACGGCACAGTGAACAACAGTTCCGACGTCGACCAGGGCACCGTCTTTGAACTGGCCCTACCGTGGACTGGTTTCGGCAAGATCGCCGGCTCGGCGAATATACCGCCACACCCTGGAGATGTCTGGCGTATAAACGTCAATCGCTACGAACGCCTTCGCACAGCGCAGCCGAGCGAGGAACTCTCCGGTTGGGCGCCGCTCGACCTGCAGTCCTACCACGTGCCCGAACGCCTTGGCTATGTCCGTTTTGTTAGTCCCGAGTAGCTGCGCGGCCACCCCCTCCACTATGTCAATATCTGGGGTGGGTCAGACAACGCTTTCTCGACAGCATGCGCTAAGGCGATACATATGCCCTCCTCGCAGTTCAACTCGCCTCCACAGTGGTCGCGAGCAATGATATATAGGCTAAAAATCAGCTCGTGCCGTCTATAACTGCGTCCGATCAATCCACCTTATCGTTGCCCTTGTATTGCAACTGGTGCAGCCTATAATAGATTCCGCCCATCTCCAGCAATTCCTCGTGCCGCCCCTGCTCGCGGACCCGACCGTGGTGCAAGACGAGTATCTTGTCGGCCTTGCGGATCGTCGACAGGCGGTGCGCAACCACGATCGACGTGCGGTCCCGCATCAATTTGACCAACGCCTCTTGGATCAACATCTCGGTCTCGGTGTCAATATTGGCGGTAGCCTCGTCTAACACCAGAATATCCGGCTCGGCAGCAAGCGCCCGAGCGAAGGCCAATAGCTGCCGTTGGCCCGAAGAAAAAGAGGCCCCGCGTTCGGCTACCGCATGCGCGTAGCCGTCAGACAAAGCGGTGATAAAACCGTCGGCATTGACGCCTTGCGCCGCCCGCGTCACTTGCTCGTGGGTGATTTGCGGCTGGCCGAGGCTAATATTGCGCTCTATATCACCGGCAAAAAGAAATACGTCTTGTTGCACTACACCGATACGCCTTCTAAGCGCTTCGAGGTCCCACTCGCGAATATCGACGCCATCGACCAGGATCGACCCGCGCTGGATCTCGTAAAAGCGGCCGATCAAATTGATGATCGTGCTCTTGCCTGCACCGGTCGCGCCGACTAGCGCGATCGCCTGCCCCGGTGCGGCCTGAAAAGAGACGTCCTGCAAAACCCAATTCTCATCCTCATAAGCGAAGAAGACCTCGCGGAATTCAATTTCACCGCGCACCCGCTCGGCGCTAAAACCACCGCCCTTAGGTTCCGGTTCTGTATCGAGTAGCTCGAAAATGCGCTCGGACGAGGCCATCGCAACCTGGAAGGTACCGAAGCGTTCAGCGATATTGCGGATCGGCCAGAAAAAACGTGGCACGTACTGCAACATTGCAACCAGTACCCCCCACTGAATTTCATCGCGCAAAACCTGGCCACCGCCGTACCACAAGACCAGCGCTGTCAGCATCGCCCCGCCGAATTCCATAAAGGGGAAATAAATACAGTGGTACCATGTGCTGTGCATGCGCAGACCGAGATACGCTTCGTTGGACTCCTCAAACAACCCGGCGCGGCGCTCTTCACAGCCAAAGAGCTGCACCACTTCCATGCCCGAGATCGTCTCCTGTAATGAAGCGCTGAATTCGCCAAAGCGGACCCTTGCCTCCCGAAACGACTCAATGGTCTTGCTCTGCAACCACAAAGTCGCTGCAAACGCCAGCGGCAACGCCGCGGCGGTTATCGCGCCGAGCTCGACATCCATATAGAAGATATAGGCCAAGATCGCGAGCACCGTACAAAGCTCGCTCAGCATCGACACCACTCCATTGGTAAATAATTCATTGAGCGCATCGACATCATTGGTATTGCGGGCCATCAGCCGGCCCACCGGCGTGCGATCGAAAAAGCCCAACGGCAAACGCTGCAAGTGGCTGAATAACGCGACGCGCACGTCGCGCATCGCCCATTGGCCGACCATACTCGTCATCCAGCTCTGCGCGTAACCGAGCGCGAACTGCAGCACCAACAACCCGATAAAGAGCAAGATGACCTCCCCCAGCCCCTCGGCATTGCCGGGCAGGATATACCCGTCGACCGCGACCTTGGTCAAATAGGGACCGGCCTGCTGTATCACCGAAGCCATAAAAATCAACGCGAAGGTCAGCCCGACCCAAGCGCCATAGGGCCGCAAATAGCCCAATAACCGCGCCGTTAACTTCAGATCAAAATTCTTGCTGCCCAGCTCTTCTTCTTCCATTAAAGCTCGCTCAATTCCTCGCTGAGATGCTGTCGATTGTACATGTCGGCATAAATTCCGTTGTGCGCAACCAGCTGTTCGTGCGTCCCCTCTTCGGCGATATGCCCCTCTTCAAGCACCACGATATGGTCGGCGTGTTGCACCGTGGAGATCCGGTGGGCAATTAGGATCGTAGTGCGATCTCGCATCACATCCCGCAACCCCTTGAGAATCTCTTCTTCGGTGTGCGCGTCGACGCTCGCCAGTGCGTCGTCGAGAATTAGGATCCGTGGATCGCGCACAATCGCCCTGGCCAGCGCCGTGCGCTGCTTTTGTCCGCCCGACAAAGTAATCCCCCGCTCGCCGACGACCGTCTCCATACCCCCGGGGAACCTCTCCAGATCCGCCGTCAAGCGAGCGATTCCGGCCGCGCGGTCCGCCGCCTCAGACTCGGCACCCAGCGCGATATTCTCACGCAGTGAATCGGAGAATAGAAAAGAATCCTGGGGCACATAGCCGATCGCCGCGCGCAGGCGCACAAGTGGGATTTCCTCGATCGGCACCCCATCGATCAACACCTGCCCCGCACCAGCCCGAATCAGGCTGGGCACCAGCCGTGCGATCGTCGTCTTGCCCGAGCCGACCCGACCAACCACCGCCAACGTACCGCCGGCCGGCACGCGAATATTGACATCGCGCAACACGGGCTGGTCCTCGTAGGCAAAATCGGCGTGGCGAAATTCTATCTCACCGCGAATCGGCTCGGCCTCCCCCACCAATCCCTGCCCCGCCTGCGGCTCGGCGGCGAAGATTTCCTCCAACCGCCCGAGCGAAGCCCGACAACGCTGATATTCATCGACGATCCACCCCAAGAGCATCATTGGCATGCCCAACCGGGTCAGATAGGCATTGAACGCAACAAAGGCGCCCAAACTCAACGCCCCATCGATGACCCGCAATCCACCCAACCACAAAATCACCACCATCGACACGCCATTGAGCAGAAAGGTGAAGGGGAAAAACAGGCTGCGCAGTTTGACCAGCCGTCGATTTTCATCGACATAGGCTTTGTTGGTCTCGACGAAACGTCCGATTTCACCGTCCGCCAACGCGAAGGCCTTGACCACCCGCATACCCGTCAGATTCTCCTGGATCTGGCTGCTCATCGCCCCGAACTGATCCTGCACTCGGCGAAAGCCTCGGTGTACCCGGCGCCCGACCCAACGGGTAAGTAGAATCATGACCGGCATCGGCAATAGCGCCAACAGGGCCAGTTCCCAATCGATCCTGCACATCAACGCCAGGCTCAACACCAAGGTCAGCACCCCGAAGATCGCCATGCGCAATCCAAAGAAGAGAAAGCGTTGTATCGACTCGACATCGTTGCTCGCCCGTGCCACCAGATCGCCCGCCCGCTCACCGTGAAAAAAAGATAGCGGCAAGGTGAGCAGATGACGAATATAGCGCTGCCGCAAATCGCGCTCGACCAGACGCGACATCGCCCCGAATTGCCAGCGCATCCCGATGGACATAAGCCATTCGATCAACGCGAGGCCGGCGATAACACTGGCAAAAAAGACGATATCCCCCATAACGCCATCGGTGTAAAATTCCGCGCCCGTACCCTGCACGCCCGCCTCTATCGTATCGACGGCCCCCTTGATCAACATCGGCATTGAAAGCGCGATCGCCTGCGTGCAAAGCAGCCAAAAAAAACCGATCGCGACCCGTCTTTTATAAGGGGCTAAATACGGGGCGAATATCTTGAATGGATTAGCTGAAACCATATAGTTATTTATTACTTTCTCCGTCGACCCAAGACTTCTTCGTTTATCACATTCGTCGGCGCACCCGCCATCCAGGCGCGCAAATCATCCACCGACGCCTCGTAAAACGGCCGCAGCATCGCCCCAGTATTATAAACCGAGGTGCGGCGTCAACAACACATTCTCCAGAGCCAATAAAGCACGATCGTCCGGCAGGGGCTCCTGCTCGTAGACATCCAGTGCCGCGCCGGCGATTACACCATCTTTAAGCGCGGCGACCAGCGCGGCCTCTTCGACGATGGCCCCACGCGCCGTATTAACCAGAAAGGCCGACCGTCGCATCAAACCCAACTGCCGCGCCTTAACTAGTCCACGGCTCTGATCCGAAAGAATCACCTGGATCAACAGGATCTCTAGATAGACACCCCTCGGAGGATCACAGGATGTGATCCGATAATAAGCGAAGGCAGCCTCCCCTCGTCCCAACCGTTCACTACCTGCTATAACCAATACAGACTCTAATAAACTACGGCAACAGACCGAACCGCACGCCCATCCCCCGATTCGGCCCGCAAATCGACATCGAACAAATAAAGACCCGGCGCGACCACTAGCCCGCGCGCATCGCGTCCGTCCCAGCGATACGCGACCACCCCCCGATGCCCATCACGCGCCAGTTCGGCGATTAACCGCCCGGCCAAGTCGCGTATCTTCACCTGCGGTTGCGCGACCTGCGCCTTGAGTATGGCAAAGCGGATCTCGACCGTATCGTTGATGCCGTCATTATTGGGAGAAAAAACGGCAGGGTACACTTCTAGGTTACCGATCAGCTTATCACGGCCGATCAGCTCCGGCAGAAAAACCACATCGGCATAGCGTTCGATCGGATTAACGAATTGCCATATATCGCTCCGTCGCGTATCGCCCAAATGCAACGAAAAAACCGTGGCATTGCGCAAGACCCCAACCGCAAAGCCAATGCGCACCGAGTCATTTCGAACCGGCGCGGGCAACGTGATAAACAATAGCGAGTCGGCTTCTACCCGCACTTCGACCGGCGTAACCCTCTTACCCCCGACCGCAACGGTCACCGCTTCGACCGCGATCGGCCCCGGCACTTCCATGCGCAAACGGTCAAAACCGCGATCCTGTCCATCGCCGCTCGGCCATAAGCCATAGGAAAAACGCACGCTTTGATTGGGTGCGGCCTGGCGCGGCAAGATCCGGCCCTGTGCCCGCTGGACCAGCGCGTCGGAAAAATCCAGCGACAGCGATCGCAACACGGGTGTCACCTGCGGGTTCTCGGTCGAAAGAATTGCCTCCAGTTGCAATAAGCGGGCCGGCGTCACCGACTTAAACGGCTCGCCGGATACCTGGTAGATATTGCTCCATTCATCCCAATCGCCCCCCGTAACGACCGTCGAATCGATCGGACCGCGCAGCACTTTCGGCAAGTTCGTCCAGCTGAGTTGCGAAATAATTTCGCCTTTGCGGTCGTAGAAGGCATATTCCTGCCGTAGCGAATTTCCGGAGCGCGACCGGAGCCGTATCCGAGTGCCCGGCGGCAATTCTGCGTCCCAAGACATGCCGGCGACGGCCTTCTGCCGATTATCGCCCGCAACCTGGCCCAGGTCGATAAAGTCCGAGCGCAATACCACCTCGGCCGGATGCCCGATCGCATAGACCATCAACTCACCGACGCCCCCGCCCCACGACAGGCCATCGAGCGCATGCACGATCAGGTGGCGGATTTTACGGGGTGCAAAAGCATAATAAAAATGCGAATACCCGGAACTGGTTTCGCCATTGGGCAAGAGTGGTTGCAAGCCCGCATTTTCGCCCTCGGCAAAAAAGCGCTGCGCCAAAGTAAGGCCGAATCCGGCCCGCATCGGCGAAAGGAAAACGCGGTCGACCCAAAAGGTCGCGCCCAAATCCAGTTGCATCCACATACTACTCGCCCGCCAACTCTCCGCGATAATTCCACGGCGAAACGCCACCTGCGTATCCATATCGCCGTCGACCGCGTTCTCCATGCTGCGCGCCTGCTCTCCACTGCGCAGCCCACCGCCGCGCGCTGCGGCCCCCGGCGCGACATTGCCGACAACCGCCATAACTTCGATCTCGGCCAAGGCGGCGTCCTCGCTCAGCGCGTCCGCTTCGAGCCGCACGTATTGCACCGGCAGAAAAGCGCCTACCGCCGCCAGATCCACGCTCGCATCCAACGCCTGTAGCGTATCGGCCCGCTCGTAAGCCAGCGGTATACGGATCTCGGTCTGCCGATTGGGTAAACTTGTGCTATACACTTCCTGGTGAATAAAAATATCGTCGCTGCGGCCCCTGAACCGCCGGCCGTCGCTGGTGAATATCTTAAACTGGCGGAAAGGTCTTGCCCCCGGACGATCGGGAAAACGCACCACGACTTCCTGCGCCAATACCACCCGCCCAAGATCGATTTCGATCAACCAATTGCGCGCCCCATCGGCCGGGTCCGGCTGCCATATCGTCTGCATGTCGCCATCGATGGCGCGTACGGCGGCCGCGCGATTGGATCGCACCTGCCATATGCCGCCGCGTACGATCTCCCGCTCTTTCGTCTGGTGCCGATACGCCCCGGCATCGCCCACCGCGTTGACTTGCCGTTCAAAACGCTGTAGGCGCAAAGCGCCTTCTGCGTCAAATTCCACCACGCCCGCAGGTATGTGCCACACCCGCCAAGCTTCGGCCGAATCGAAGCGCAACTCCTCCGCCTCAGCATCCAACAGCACACCACAGCAGGTCAGGATCAGCACGATATTCAGCGCAGGAGAACGTTGCTGCATATTTTTCCTGAGCCTTGGCGGAGAATCATATTATTAAAATGGCGATACATGCAACACCTGTGCGAACGCGTTGTCCTGGAGACAGCAACCATAAGCCATCATGTGATATACGTCTGCAAGAAGGAGACAAAAGCCAACATCAAGAATAACACAGCAAGTATGAGCAATAGCAGGATGTCGGTACTGCGGGCCGCAAGCCGGCCTTCAAGACTTTCCGCCCGAAAAGAAAACACCGGCATGTCTTCAATAGAGTATTCTTCGCCCTGGGCCTGTCCCCCCCCCGAAATCACCGCCACCGTCCCCACTTTTCTCATCTACGTACAGGCTGAACTGGCGTTGATATGCCCTGAGGCCATTGATCAACTGTTGCTCATGGCGCACTCCGGTCTCACCGATATCCGTATTGGCGTACACATAGGCCGCCACCGGTGAAATCCGCGTCAGGTTGCGCGCGGTATCCATCTGCCGCCGCAATTGGCGCTCAAAATCGCGGATGATCTTCTCGCTCGCCACATTGATATCTGCCTGGAGTTTTTCGCGCGCGTGTTGCATTTCTTCGCGCAATTCGCGCCGTTGCTCATCGCTCATACCACGCATCCGTCCCCGTCCGCCACGCCACTGCCCGCGATACTGCTCGTTGAGTCCCCTGGTGCTCTCGGCCATCTTGCGTTCTATTTCGCCCACATCGGGTACGGGGTTGATAATCTCCGCGAGAAAGGGGCCGGCGTTGGGCAATACCAGCGCCAACAGCACCCACAGCGCCAGCAGACTCAAAATAGCCGTCGACGGAACGCCGCGTCCGCACCGAGACCAATAAGCCGATGGAGAACATCACCGCGATCAACAACAGGGACACTGCGCCGGTGACCATAAACGCCTGCCCGTTCTGCCCCTCAAAGGGAATATCGCTCGACAAGCTGATCAACAGCGCGCTGACCAGCAAGGAGACAATAAAAGGCAACGCCAGACTCAAATAACCGTCGATCCACCTTGGTCCCGCCCCACATCAGCCTGCGGAAGTCGGTCCCCTCCTTCAGCTTCTCCTCTTGCGCGCGTTTTGCCTCGCTGTAGTTGGCCAGTTGACGATCGTAATTGAGCGCGATGAGTTGGACCGAGCTTACGATCAGCACAAAGAACAACACAAGGGTCAACAAAAAGCGATAGCTGAGGACGTGGCCGCGTATTTCCTTGCCGATCAATAGCTTCAACATCGCATATTATCCGCGCCATACACCTGCGCTATTATGGGTCTCTATATCACCTTTATTATATAGGCCCTTGAACCACAAACACACCACCAACGACATCTTCCACAACAGCCCTAATCCGGCAGTGCGAAGGCCGCGTAGACATCCGAACTCGGCCGCTCGACTTTACCGCCACCACAGGCAATGACCACATACTGTTTGCCATTGACCGCATAAATACTGGGCGTCGCGAAACCGGAAGCGGGCAAATCGGCCTCCCATAGGATCTGCCCCGTATCCTGATCAAAGGCCCTGATCTTCTCGTCCGCCGACGCCGCGATAAACAATAAACCCGATGCGGTGACGGCCGGACCGCCAAAATTCTTGGTGCCCGTCGGCGCAATGCCCCGCTTCGTCAGTTCCTCTATTTCCCCCAGCGGCACTTGCCAACGGATCACGCCCTCGTTCAAGTCGATCGCGCTCAACGTGCCCCAAGGCGGCTTGATCGCCGGATACCCCTGTGAGTCGCTAAACAAAGACTTGCTCGTGTGATTATAGATAAACTCTTCCGGATTATCGATCTCGTCCTGGTTGACAGCGGTTGAGGTATCGAGCAGAAAAGTCGCCAGCGACTCAAAACGTCCGGGTCGACGAAAGAGCCAAGGACTGGCCTCCATCCGCCCGCGCCCCTCCCTAATAATCGTCGCCAACTCCTGCTCACTCATCCGCCCGCCAAGACCGAGCAATGGCGGAGTATAGCCCATATGCGTCCCCCCCATGCGGTCCATTGCGTGGCAACTACTGCAGCGCCGGGCATATTCGTTGCGCCCCTTTTTAAACGGCGTCATCTCCTGCGAGTCATCCAGCTTTATCATCGCTAAGGTATAGGGAATTTCATTGGCGTTGATAAAGAGCGTGCCGCTTTGCGGGTCATAGGCGGCCCCACCCCATTCGGCCCCGCCCTCAAACCCCGGCATAATTACCGTCGTCTGCTGACCAAAGGGGATAAAGTCCTCACCGTAGCGCATATTCTTCATCTGTAAGGCGACCTGCGCGGTAGCTTGCGGCGAGATATCGGTGATATCATCTTGCGTCATATGCGTGCGGGTAAAGGGCGGCGGCTTACTAGGTATCGGCTGCGTCGGCCAGGCTTCTTCCCCTTCCAAGTCCGACGAAGGCACCGGCACTTCTTCGACGGGGAACAAGGGCTCACCCGTTTCGCGGTCCAGCAAAAATAGATACCCCGTCTTGGTGACCTGCGCGACCGCGTCAACGCTACGACCCTCGTGCTGCACCGTGACCAGATTGGGCTGCGCCGGTAGATCCATATCCCACATATCGTGGTGAATCGTCTGATAGTGCCAAACTCGTTCGCCGGTCGCAGCCTTCAGCGCGACCACGCAATTGGCAAAAAGATTCTGCCCCACCCGATCTCCGCCATAAAAATCATAGGCCGCCGACCCCGTCGGCGCGAAGACCATCCCCCGCTCCACATCTAGACTAAATCCGGCCCAGGCATTGGCCGCACCGACGGTTTCCCGCGCGTTCTCGGGCCAGGTCTCCGCACCGTATTCCCCAGCAGCGGGAATAGTGCGAAAGCTCCACGCCAACTCACCCGTACGCACATTGTAAGCGCGAATATCCCCAGGCGGCACGCCCCGGCCGTCGGAAAGCATCCCGCCGACGATATAGAGATTCTTGTAGATTACGCCGGGTGTCGTGAAAGTAAACCATATCGACTCGGGGTCCCTTTCCAAGCCTACGCGCAAATCGACGACGCCATCGTCGCCAAAGCTCTTAATCGCCTCGCCGGTTATCGGATCGAGCGCCTGCAGGCGATGGGACATGCCCACCAGCAACCTAGACTCTTCGCCATCGCGCCAATAGGCCATGCCACGGACTCGGCCAGGCCAGCGGTAGCCGGTCGCGCCATTATACCCGTCGTAGCGCCAAAGCTCTTCACCGGTCGCCGCGTCAACGGCAAAGAAAAAGCCGTCCGGTGCTACCCCGTAAAGCCGACCGTCGACGACCAACGGGTTGCACTGCAGATCGGAATCCTCCTCGACCGGCGCTTCACTCGAATCATAGACCCAAGCCAACTGCAACTGCCCAACATTTTCCCGGGTGATCTGGTCTAACACCGAGTAGTGCGAAGCAGTGGGGTCACCGTGGAAGGTCGACCAATCTTGCCCGGCAAATTTCGCACTCGATGGCCAGGCGCCGGCCAGTGCGACGAGAAAGACAAATTTTGTCAATCTAAGATTCATTTACTATCCTGCCCTTATCATATATAAATCGAACGCGGAGACCACAGGGCCAAGTCGGTCAAGTTCAACCGCCGACCCAATAACTGGCCTTTACCAACAAAACGTGGTCGCCATTATCGGAGAAACTACTGCCGATACGGCTCCGCGGGCGAAACTCCAGATCCTCGTCCGTCGGATCGTCTAGATTGGCACTGCGCGATTGCGACCAGACGACAAAGAGCGCGCTGCCGGGCGAAAACTCCCAGCGCAAAACCAGATTGCTCTTAAGCGAACGCCGGTGAAAATCCCGATTCTCGTCTAATACATAGGGGCTAAAATCGTAACTCTGCGCCGCGTTCAGCTCCTTAAAATCGCCAAAGTCGCCGATGGCTATAAAGGGCTGCAGATACAACTCCAAGCTCAAACCCGGCGCAAAACTAACTTCCGCGCGCGTAGTCAAATCCAGCGTGCGGCTGTCGAGTTCACCGTAGACATAGTCGACACCGCCCGCGCCTGTAAGTGCCCCCACCCACTGCGCGTCGGTGACCTTGCGCTCATAACGCGGCTCCATCGAAACCTGCACGCTAGGCAAAGGCTTCCACACCACGCCGGAGCGCAAACCACGCACGTAGGAACGGCCGCCGTCATTGCGACGCCAATCGGGATGCAGATAAAAGCTGAGCGTTTTGCGCTCGTCCGTTTCCACTCGGCCGTGTATCCAACTTTCGGCCAAGCGTTTGACGATCGGCCCGCCTCGTCTGACATCGTTGTCATCCATCACCGCCAACTCGCGGCCGAAGTGTAGATGGATCCGCCAATAGTTATGTAGATCTGCCCAGTTGGAAACACTATAGCTGTGGTTCAAGAGCAGGCGGTCGTAGTTCCACTCCGCCTCACCCTGAAAACGGTTGTCGAACGCCCGGAACGGCCCGATGGGTTTGTAGCGATAAAACTTTATCTGCCCCCAGCTTTTCAGCAGGTCACCCCGGCGCAAAAAACCCAGGTCGTTTATATCGACACCAGGCGAAAGCGCGGCCAGCCCCGCCTCGGTCTCAAACCAGCCGCCGCGCTTGTCGAACTCTACATGGGCGATATAGCCGCCATGGCGATCGCCCGGCCCACCGGCCCGGCTAGCCGCCAAAGTGCCCGTGAGATTGTAGATGTCCTCGCGGAATCTCAAGTCCCAATCGGTCGCACCGACATAGGCGCTCTGCCCGTCGCGGCGATGTACGCTGCTGGCAAAAAGCCCGACACCTGAAGTGCCATCAAGCACGTCCTGCCGCACTCGACCCACCAGATAATTCGTCCATGGTTCGATGCGATATTCATCGCGCGTGGAATTGCGGTTTATATCCGCGTATTCGGGCGCGGTAACCGCCTGCAATAGGCCAAAAGCCGTCTTGCCCTCGGTCTTACCCGTCAGTTTAAGCGCCCCTAAAATTGTCGTGGCTTCCGGACGATCCTCTTCGACAGCGTCTTCGGGCACGGAAAAATAACCCGGCCGGCGCCCGATACGCCGAGAATACAACAGGTCGTAGTCGCCGGTCTGGAAGATCGACGCCCCCTCAACAAAAAATGGCCGCTGTTCGCTGAAAAAGTCCTCGAATGCCGTCAAGTTGAGCTGCGCTGGATCGGCTTCGACCTGGCCGAAGTCGGGGTTGACCGTGGCGTTGAGCGACAGACTCGAAGTGACGCCATACCGCAGGTCGACCCCGGCATTGCCAAAATAATCCGCGCCGCCGTCGACGATCGAGCGCCCCATTGCATAGGGCACGTATTCCAAGTGCAATGGCGGGTCTATATCGCGGATGCCGTGCAGGTTGCCGAATTGCGAGACCAGACCGGGTTGGTCTTTTTGCATCAGGTTCCAATGCGTGCGTTCCTGCTTGCGGCTGATATGGCGCTCGACATTCAAACCCCATGTATATTCGTCCTGTGGACTAAAACGCATCACATAATAGGGGATGTAAAACTCGGCGCTCCACCCCTCGGCGTCGATCGAAGTCGCTACCTCCCACACCGCATTCCAGGTCTCGTCCTTATTGCGGTCGTCTGCATAGGTTCCGTCGATCACCGAGCCCGATGCGTAGGCCGTGAAAAAACAACCGGTCTGGCGGTCGAGATGCGGATCGAGGCTGAGCGAGATCCAATCGGCCTGCGTCTCGCCGTCGCGCCGCGTCAGACGCGATACGATCGCTTGCGGGTCGCTGTCATAACAACGAATGCCGACATATAGCCCTTCTTCGTCATAGGCGACTTGCACCGTCGTCTTTTCGCTGGCGACCTCGCCTTCTATGGGGTCAAGTTGCAAGAAATCGGAAGAAACCGGGCTCTGCTGCCAGATCGCATCGTCGAGGCGACCGTCAATTTTGGGCGCTTGTGGTTTTATTTTTATGCGCTGCGCCTGCATACTACGCACGCCAGATGTGCTATAAACGGGTGAAACAGATAACAATATACAAGAAACTAAAACGGGAAAAAAACAGATAATATAATTCACGAAAGCATTTCATCCTTATTTGTTGATAGTTGGGACAAACCTGTACTGCACCCTGTCTACGATCCAAATTAGAAAGCCGCGCAAGTTTTCCACAACGGCGAAACAGGCATGAATACAGATAGTCAGCCCTCTTTATAACTCTACCCATGATAGTGATACTCCACAATTGACGGAGCGACAATAATAATGAATATTCATGCGCCAGAATCCTTCCCGAATACTGCTTCTCACCTATAAGCCGGAGCATCCCCGCATGAAGATCACCGATCTGAAGTGTACCATCCTCGGTAACAATCCCGTCATTCGCATCACGACGGACGAAGGCATCTGCGGTTGGGGTGAGGCCGAATCCTCAAAATCGTATCTCAAACCCCACGTGCTCTTCTATCGCGACCTCATTCTCGGCGAAGACCCCACCAATGTCGAGCGGGTGATGCTCAAGATCCGCCGCATGGGCGCCTTCAAACCCTGGGGCAGTGCCGTCAGCGCGATCGAGATGGCACTGTGGGACATCGCCGGCAAGGCCGCGGGCGTGCCGGTCTACAAACTGCTCGGCGGCAAGATCCGCGATACAGTGCTCACCTACAACGGCTCAGTGCGTTTTCCAATGGATGGCCAGACCCCGGAGGATTATGCCGAGAATATGGCGAAGATGAAGGCCTGCAAGGAAGGCTTCACCATTATCAAACAGGCCGTCGGCTTCCACAATATGGGCATGATGGAATTGCCCAATATGTTTTATGGCGAAGTACAATCGGGTCGGCGCGCCGCAAACCGCGGCCTGATGACCGAACACGGCCTCAACTACGTGCTCGACTGCGTGATTGCGATGAAAGAAGTGCTCGGCGACGAGGTCGGCTTGGCGCTCGACTGCGGGCCCGGATGGACACTTCCCGACGCGACCCGCTTCGCTCGGGCATTGGAACCGTACAATATAATGTGGATCGAGGACATACTTACCGGCGACTACACACCCTATGTGCAGGCCGATCTCTACCGCGACTTGACGATGAGCACCTCGACACCGGTCCACACCGGCGAACAGATCTATCTGCGGCAGAACTTCACCGAGCTGATCGAAAAACAGGCGGTCAATATCGTCGGGCCGGACCCAGCGGATATCGGCGGCATCGCCGAGCTCAAATGGGTCGCCGAATACGCCGACTTGCACGGCATTCTGATGGCGCCACACGGCACTTTCGATGGCCTAATCGGCTTGGCCGCCCTAGTCCAGGTCTCGGCCGCTATGCCGCAGAATCTTATCGCCTTCGAATATCCGATCGGCGATCCGGCTTGGTGGTATGATATTGTCGATGGCTTACCAGATGATATCGTCAAAAACGGCCAGATCGAGGTCTGGGACCGGCCGGGGCTCGGCGTCGACATTATCCCCGAGGCGGCTAAACCGTATTTGCCCGAAGGCGACGAGGATTTCTTCGATTAAAGCAGCGAGCGACAATCAACCCCTGCCAGAAATCCAAGCGGCATTCCTGGCAGGGGTTGATTGAAATACGGCGAAGTGATCTACGAGATGAAAGAGATTCTCAAGAGAGACAATATAGAAAAGAGCAGCGAGCTGGCGGAGGGTATGGCATGCCCCCTACTGCCGAAAACTCCCTCTTACCAGCCAGCCTATGCGCAAGAAAGGGCCTTTGTTGTTCCTATGCGTTGTGACCGATATTTTTCTTGCTAAGATCCAGTATTCATCGCAAATTCTGCTTGTGATTTTCAACCGCCTCATATACGCTGACGTGCGATATTGGCGATCTTATGACCAGGGATCGGCAGCAACCGATTACTGGTTTTTTTACTGATACTTTTTTGGTCTAACGCATTAATTATCCGGTTGTCATTTCAAGTTTTTCAATAACATCAGATGGCCGTATTGACGAACACAAACACAATGCTTGTTTATGATATGTTGCGTTATTGTGAGTCACAATATTTCCCATTATTCCCCAAAAAAAGACGGTATCAGCTCCGCCACAGGATCAAGCTGGCATTACTCATCGGTCAAAGACATCGTAAAAAGGGAGCTTACAATTGAAGAAATTCGATCTCGAGGAGGCCCGGCATCGCCGGGACTATACTTATATTTTTTTGACGAAAGGATGGGGGAGAATGGGACAGAAAATTTTTGCTGCCGGCCTGGTGGCCGGTCTTTTCATTATGGGGTGCGGAAGTGACGGGACTGGCCCCGGTGGAAACAGCATCGTCAATGGCGACTCCGGAATCATGGGCGAATCCAAAATCCAGACCTGGGCGGAGCTCGACGACGCAGGAGCCGTCATTCGCGTGGGGGTCACCGCCGGCGCAAGCGGAATCGACAACTTGACGGGTGAGGACCACCTCGTGCTGGCTTTCCCCGATGCGGTCCAATCCCAGACCTTCTTCAACCACATGGGATTCGACTTTCAGGACCACGGCCACGGCCCGCCCCCCTATCTCTTCCCCCACTTCGACCTCCATTTCTACGGGGTCGACGTCGCCTCGGTCCGCGAAGTGGACTGTATCGACGAGCCGTTGCCGGAGGGACTCGAAGCCGGCGTGCCCGCCATGGGACTCGAAACGGTCCCGGACTGGTATATGATCCCCAGCACCGCGCTCGATCCCGAGGGCTCCTGCGTGCCCGCCATGGGGGTTCACGCCCTGGACGTGCGCAGCCCGGAACTGCAGGAAGACCCTGAAATGTTCACCCGCACACTGATTATCGGCTACCACAACGCCGAAATTACCTTCATTGAGCCAATGGTGACTCAGGCCCATCTTGCGGAACGCTCGGAATGGACATGGGACGTACCCCGGCCAACGGTTTTGGGCCGCTCCGTGCTTTGGCCGGCGACCTTCAAAGCGTCCTTCGACGCCGACACCGACACCTATACGCTGGAATATTCCGGCTTCTCCGCCATCGAATAATCAGCGAGCCGCCGGCGGAGTTGGTTCCCGGCAGCGACCAACTCCGCCGCTTTTCATCACGGGAGTTCAAGGCGTGACGCAAGCCGATTAACAAGGCTTGACTTATGAATATTGCGTTTGTTTGAGTGGCAATAATTGCCAAAATAAATCCAATTTTCAGCGTCTATATTATTTGCTCAATCCGTTGACCTTGCCGGTCTTTTAATTCGTTCAACAGCCGGTGTAAGCGTTTCTCACGCGCGGTATCGGTCATAATGAGCAGTCACGGGCCAAGTGTTGCGGGGGCTTTTTATTTGACACGCGGTCTCGCAGATCGCATGATGGTGTACCTGCAAACAGCCTTTCTGCAGTTTAGAGCGGACCGGTAGGTGGAAAAAAGGATATCCCCATTGACTTCTCCCACGGATAAATCCGAGGGTCTTTTCGGAGGTTTTGATGAAAGCAAGACGTCTTATCTGCCGTGATGTCCGTCAGATCGAAGTCGAGGAGTTCGAGCTCGGTGCGCCGCCCGACGACGGCATCCTAGTACAGAACGAATACACGGCCGTGAGCGTCGGTACCGAGCTTTATGGCTGGACGCATGGAAGCGAACCCGGCCGGGAGCAGAGCTTTCCGCACGAGACAGGGTACTGCAACGCGGGTACCGTTCTCGAGGTTGGAAAGGACGTGAAAGGGGTCAAGCCCGGCGACCGCGTGTCCGGCCAGGGGAACCATGCCAGCCATGCCATTATGACCAGGCTCTACCACAAGGTTCCCGAGGGTGTGGCGCCCAAAACGGCGGTGTACCTGGTTATGGGCGCCATCTCCCTGCACGGTGTGCGCGTCGCGCACATCGAGCTGGGGGAGGTGGTCGCCGTTCTCGGGCTGGGTATCGTGGGACAGCTTGCGGCTACGCTGTCTGGTCTGGCCGGCGGCATGCCGGTCATCGGCATCGATATGGATAATTTCAGGCTTAAGAAGGCTCGTGATCGGGGCATCGATGTCTGCCTCAATCCCGGCGAGGTGGCGGATCTGCCGGCCGCCGTGCGGGAGCACAGCATCGAAGACGGCGCGAATGCCGTGATTGAGTCCACGGGTAAGCCGGTTGTGTATCCCATGGCCGTGAAGATCGCCTGTACTGCAGGCAGGCTGGTCGCTCTCGGTTCTCCACGCGGCACGGTGGAGATGGATTTCCTGACCGACGTGCATCTGCGCGAGGTGAGCCTTTTGGGCGCCATCCAGCCGAAGACGCCGGACCAAGACAATATCTACTATCGGTGGACCAAGGAGCGGGAGCGCAACCTGGTGCTGCGTCTGATGGCTCAGGGCAAGCTGCCTGTAGAGGACCTGATTACCCATACGGCGAAGCCGGAAGCGTGCCAGGAGATTTATACGATGCTGGCGGACGATCCTCGGGAGGCGCTCGGGGTGGTGTTTGAGTGGTAGAGTTACGAGTCTGCGGGGCGCGGGTCAAAGGCTAAAGGAGGTCGAGAGTCTGCAAGTCCTGAGTCGCGGGTCTGTGGGTCTGGCATGACCCCTTCACGCTGGACAGGTTTGGCTGTGAGTATTTTCCCTTAATCGATGAGACCACTCATGAAGCACAAGGCAAACAAACCGCGGCGCCGTTGAAGGCTATCGACGCCTTTACAATGGAGAAAGACCCCATAGTAGTTTGGGCTATCAAACACCCGATGAATTTGCGCAAAATCTAACTATTCAACCGGCCGCTGCACGGCCAACCTCACAGCCAAAGTAATCCAGTTTTCGGGGTCCTCTCAGGTATTCTCAAGAAGGAAGAAAAAAGCGTTGGCAACAAAGAGCAATAGTGGTCGTTATGCGGACCACAGTACAGGAGTAGCGATTGGATGTTGCTCGGCGTTCAAGATCGCTCAACCACAACAAAACCAACACGAGATCAATCCCTACATATCGTCCAGCAGATTGCCCTTCTTGAACGGTCGCACCACTCAGCGCAATAACATCATCTTCTGCACTTGCTGAAACTCTCCGGCGGCCATGCGCAGCAGATACACCCCGCTGGCGACGGCATGCCCCTGCTGATTCAAACCGTCCCAGGCGAATTGGTGAAACCCTGGCCGTAAGTGGCTAAGATTCCACAAGCGCACCCGCTGTCCCAGTACATTATAAATCATCAGCGACGCTTGCTTCTCCCCCTGAGCGGGAATGGCGAGAGGAATCATCGTCGAGGGATTAAACGGATTGGGATAATTGGCGTAGAGCGCATAGACCTGCGGCACAATACGGGTGGTAGCCGTCCGCTCAAAGCGCAAGGCCCGCCCACGCCCGGCGCCGACAAAGCCCTCTTCGACGCGTAGATCGACATTGCGTGGAGGCCCGACAAAGGCAAAGCGCAAGACCACTTCGCGCTGAGTATCTAGAGCAGCCGGGGGTTGCCGACCGCGCAAATGTTCGCCGACCGCGACTCCCCCCTCCTCCTCGTGCACTAACCGCAGGCTCGCTCCAACCCCTCCTAAAGCCATCGAGTCGAGGCGGCCTACCAGCCGCAGAATC
>Ga0233439_10002309_pt1 | contig 21889 bp, 29 predicted proteins | sample SI_123_September_6_FD_182713 | JGI IMG/M metagenome (GOLD analysis project Ga0233439, IMG submission 182713) | Seawater microbial communities from Saanich Inlet, British Columbia, Canada - SI_123_September2016_100_MG | ecosystem: Environmental > Aquatic > Marine > Inlet | place: Canada: British... | reverse complement strand
GCAGACCGCGCCATGTTTAACACAATGGATCCGCCATCCTGATCTTCGGGCATGTGAATGTTATATACACATCCTGGATAGTATGAAAGTTCACTGTTAAAATGGGATCTGACAGTTCGTTCGTATAATATAACTGTGTGAATTATACAGTTTGAGTCTGGGTGTTCGCATACCCGAAGATCACGATGGCGGATCCATTGTGTTGCTGGTGCGGCGATGCTGTACCAGTGACCAAGCCTGCCGAGTGTATCGATTGTGATAATATAATTTGTGCCAAGTGTGCAGCCGACAAAAGCTATCAATGTGCAGACTGTAATGAACCCGTCTGCAAGGAGCATGCATTATGTGCATACGATACAATCTATTGTAATGAACATGGGTGTACATGTGAACGGTGTAATGATGTTTATGACGTTGCAACAATGACATCATGCGATGAATGCAGTGCCACGGCGTGCGAACACTGCATGTCGGCTTGTGTCGGCGATAAATGTACTGTCAGTGTCTGTGACGGCTGTGTGTCCGACTACTTCTCGTGCACATTATGCTCCGAGCCATATTGCCACGAATGCTCTGCAAAACTTCCAGCGTGCAAGTCTGGGGACAAGTGTAAAGGGGGGAGTATGAATGGAACACAATGCCCGACGTGTGATAGAGGAAAGTTGAACCCGGATGGGTATTGTCTTCTATGTAAGCCAGTAGAAGAGGAATTCCCGGATGGGTATGACCTTCTATGTAAATTAGCAGAAGCGGGACCCCCACAAGACTTTCTACCACCCACACCGTCAAGGAAGCGCAAAGCAATTGATAGGATTGACCCACACGCGAACAAAACATCATAACTTTTAAATACATGGTTCCATTAAAGTTTCAACTTTGGGTCTGAGTGTTCGTATGTGTATATATGTATCAGAAACTATCAGAATAGGTCACATATTTATCATGACGACCCTTGCGTGTTGTGGGTGCGGTAACACTGTTGTCCTAAGTGATGCGACGGTTCGTTCTTGTTATGCGTGCAAGACATCGGTATGTAAATCATGTACACCCGGCAATGCTACGAATGGATTGAGTTCATGTCTTGCGTGTGGGAGGTACATGTGTTCGGCCCACCAACACGTGTCCACCAACAACGACCATTACTGTGATGAGCATTCAGCGTCGTGCTGCATATGCCATGCCGTGTTCCCGCTGCATGAGATTGCAAAGTGTAGTGATTGTAAGCAACATGTCTGTGATGATCAATCGGTTGTATGTGCCACTGACGGATGCAACAACATCATGTGCGCAACCCACCTAGACAACCATGAAGCTGCCTACAAGTGTGATGATTGTACGCAACATGTCTGTGATGATCACTCGGTTGTATGTGCCACTGACGGATGTGACCACGTCATATACGAAACCCACCTAGACAGAAATGAAGATGTCTATCATTGCTATTCGTGTACCAAGTCGTATTGTGTGAAATGCTCGAATAAGCTTCTTGTCGCCACCTACGACGACAAGGCTGATTGTGATCGGGACAGCATCAAGTGCCCGCGGTGCTACCCACAAGACCCTGATGAAAAGCATTGTTCCGTGTGTGGATCGAACCCCACGTTACCCGAATGTTGTAGTGCGTGCAGTTCGGATCATGTTTCCAGTGCTGATGGCGACAACTGTAAGGTGTGTGGAGCAGGACCCAAGTCAACTCATTGTTGTCGTGAATGTTGCCCTTATTTTGTGCCTCTTCCACCGGCAACGTATACCATCGACCGTACTAAGCTGGTGTTTTCAACTGAACAGGCAAAGCGGCCCGCAGACCCGTCCGCGTGTGTCCCGGTCAAGAAAAAGGCAGCACGGAATATACTGGCAGAGTCGGGACCACACATGTGTGGCACCGAGCCAGACTGTCTTCCTGTTCGAGCAGAACGCGACACTGCAGCCTTGCTCAAAACCAACATAGGCGATCACGGCAAAACGGTCGCTTCCCAGAAACGAACCGAACGTGACATTCAGGTATTGACCGCATGCCTGGACAAGAAGAAGGAAAATGCATCCGCGTCAGCCACGAAGGAACCTGTTGCTTCGAAACGGGCACCACGCATCATGACACCATCATGTGACCAAACAGCAAAGATTGAATATGTTGTGTACGAACCATACATTGATGACACATGCGGAGTTGTTCGGAATGGATACTTCTATCCGGCAAACCGAGAAGAAGTCAAACGTCTTGCAGAGGCGTTTCCAGAGAAGCGGGTTCAAATAGACCACCGACCAGGCGGAGGTCTAGATTACATCATGCCGTGCGGACGAATATGTATGGGCCAACCATTCCCAACAAAGGTCCAGACATTTGCACCATTCATCGACTATGTGGTATGGAGTCCATCGCCAAACACCGTGTCGGGCATTGTACAAGATGGGTACTACTATCCATTTGATCATAATGAATCCGAACGTCTTGCCGATGCATTTCCGGAAAAGTGGATCAACGTGTGCACGGACGAATACATCATGCCGGATGGCACCACCTATCCCCACCTTCCATTCCTTACCAAGTGAGATTCAATATAGAAGCATGTACTGAATACAAATAAAGATCACCATGCTTGGCGTCTCACGTAATGTCGTGTCGGGGATATGGATGTGTGTGTTTGTAGTAGTGACCATTGCCATTGCTGCATACAGTGCCGATTGGGACCATTACACATGGTGGTTCCAAGCATCGTTTGATGGGTATGCATTCCTCGGCACATTTGAATTAGAGTCTCAATACTTTTTCTTCTTCCAAAGTCTACAACTGCAAGTCATGGCAGCCGTGGCGCTCATGGGGTGGTCCAATTGCGATGTGTTTGAGGATACGTTCGGCCAAGTCGGGCCTGCCGAGTACACACCGGGGGATTTCTTCATGCACAAGTTCCCTGGGATACTTGCACTGGCACTTGTATTATTATCCAAGATTGAAACAGAACGCGACCAAGTGACGGCACAGATCTGGCTCGCGTTTGGATTGTTTCTCTGCTGGACATTCTTCCATGGTAAGTGTATGTATAAGATGTATTCTAATACAATTGGATACATGATAAGTGTATAAGATGTATTCTAATACAATTGGATACATGATAAGTGTATAAGATGAAGTGAGATTAATACAATTGGATACATGATAAGTGTATACGATGAAATGAGATTAACATAATTGTATACATGGTAAGTGTATGTTTGTTTATTGTATAAGATGGAATGGTATTAACACAATTGAATGCATGTTTAGATCCATGGAAGGTGTATGGATGTCATCTACCGAGCGAGCTTGTCGTGGCTCTACCCTGGCTCCTTACAGTAGTGTTTACAGTCGTATCGCTGTATCTTATGGATTATCTGTCTACATTAAAGGAACGGCTTCGTCGTCGGACTCATACACCGGAGGCTGTTCCTCTGTTTCCATTTTCTTAAATGACAGTAAAGATACCACCACCAGTGTTATGATGATAACCGCAATGATCCCCGCCATCATGCCCATGATAGCATTCATGTCCAGGCTTCTCGCGTTTAAAGGTATGGGTGGCGGTGTAGGCGTTAGGGTTCCGGGTACATATGGCACGGGTGACTGTGTTATGGTTTGGCTGCAGTTCATGCACAGCGGGACTGTCTCACATACGTCCAACGACAGTGCATTGCAGGCAACGTGACCTCCATACACGGAGCCACATTCTTGTCCGTGGGCGCATGTTGTTATGGGTGCATGGGTCGTTGTTACAATGATCCGTCCATTTGCAATAATCGGACTCGACGCACTCGACGTCTCATGTAGATAGAGACCTTCCGTTGCATACGTGACCGGGTTAATACATTCTCCTGTAGTCCCGGATGACCCTCCTTGTATTCCCATTTGGTATGCGATGTACAACCCCCATGTCCGCGCATAATTCTCATCTACCGGGAACGTCGTTGCTTTTCCAACAGGTGACACATCCGTGTCCCACACAAATTCAAGGGTAGGGTACAAGCGTGGAGTGTTTGTCTTGAGATCAACGTCGATGATATTGTCCAGCCAGATGCGGGTGAGCACACTCAGGCTTGCTCGCCATTCTCCATAGGTTGAATAGTATACCAACTCTGTGATGCACCCGCCGCCAATGTCTGATCTGCATGTATTGTTCAACGCCGACGCACCGATCCATGCTGATGTCATGTTGATCCACGGTGTCCATAGAAACGCGAATGCGGCAGATGACGTCGGGTCCGCCTTGGAAATTGAGACTCCGCCCGGTGACATGCTCTGAATAAACACTGCCAGAATCATCATATTCACAATGGAATGACCCGGTGAAGTACATTCTGTGATGTTCAATACCGCCGAACTCCGTACAATGAGAGGCGCGAATCGTTGGTCTGCCCAGAACCAGTTAATACATCTCCAAATGCATGTCCCAGCAGTGTTATCCTTCCATGTGAGTGCATTGACGGACCGGCACGTATCGGTGGCCTCACAGCGCTCTGGGGTCGGCCAAAGCACATCCGATTCGTTGTACATCTCCTCTACAACACCATTGCCATTCACCACCAATGCGGGTCCTCTCAGTCGATACTGGTATACATATTCAACACCATCGTCCAACAGTGGATAGAAGTCACGGACAGTGTTGTCTGGGTCCACCACATAGGGGTACAAGGCCGTTGGCGGCTGCGTCGGAACGGTTGTCGGAATCGACGTGGGCGGAAAGGAAGGAGGTCCTACAGTGGGTGCTGTTGGGGTTGCAACGGTGGGTGCTGCGGTCGTCGGATGGGATGTGGTGGGTGAACGACTGACGGACCGCGTCGGGGGTATCGTGGTGGCTGCGGGTGTCGGACCTACACTCCGTTGTATCATGACAAGGTGTGGTGTCCAACCAGTATTCCGGTACCCACCGCACATGCATATTGTTTGGTTGTAGGCGGTTGCATTGGCAACCAATGTTTCAATTTTAGAAACGATGGCAGCGTTGATGGATGGGTCTATATTCGCTGGGTCCCACGCATCGGTAATGTCATTACGAACTGTGTACCCGCCCACATCTGGGAAACTTCCTGTCTTACACCATGTACTTAGATTGGCATTGATGGTATTCGCTGGTGCACATTGGTCGGGCGGAACAGTCCCGTCGGTTGCCGCGGTTCCTAGGCATTGCGGATATGTTGTACACCGTTGACGGGTGCTTGACGAATTCCGACACGCCAGTCCAGGCATACATTCCAAATAGGAATCACAATCCCCAAAGGCACTAATTACGTTCCGTCCAATGCTGCACCGTGTCCATGGGTCATCATCTACCAAGAGCGGACAGTCGTCCAGAATGGGACTTGTGTCTTCATCTGCTGGTGAAACGCTTGTCGTCACGTACCCAGCACCAGTGCAAGTGAATGTATATGTTCCTCCTGGGAGGGCAATGTCGCCAAGAACCGTTCCCCATTGTGTACAATTGCATGCATTATAATCGAGTGTCATGGGTATGTTCACACTGTACCCACCGGGCGTGACTGTAAATGTACAGAGCATTTTCTCCCGGATGTCGGCTCCATCTGACCCACACAGTGACAATGAGGCCTGGGCAGTGGTACCACACCCGAGAACGGTAGGAGCGTATACTGGCGAGGCTGTCGGCGCGAACGTAGGGCTTATGATGGGTGCATACGTTGGCTCCAACGTGTCAAAGTACCGGTACCGTGCACCATTGCAAGTCTCGGAACCACATGCGGTGGTACAACTCTCCGCTCCGGCCCACACATAACTCGAGCCACACAAACACTCCCGGTCAACCGTCTCGGTATCATCGCATCCCACAGGGTACTGGAGATGTGTTAGATCGGGGCCACACCGTCGGAACAGCTGGTTTTCGGGATTCGCGGTTGAGCTTACCACAGCCCCACACATCCAAATGTCCACATACCGAGTGTTCACCGACGGTCCGACAGTGACATTTAACCAAAGGTACATTGGTACTGCTTTTCCAATTGTCGCGGTGAGCCCTGAAATCAGTGTGTAGTGTGCTTGCCATATCTTTTTATTGGATCCATATGTCTCATACGCTTGGGTTGGCACATCCACCAAGAGTCGGACGGGGTTCTCTAGATCGGTATAATTGAACGCTGTGGTTGTATTACACCCGCTGGTTGGTGCATTGTCTACGATTCCCCACCCTGTCACAATTGCACGGTACGCTTGATCGTCGATTAACGTGGGAACTTGTGTAGGACGAACGGTCGGAGCTGCTGTCGGGGATCCCACGATGAGCGCCGGGATCATACACCAACTCAGGAAGAAGAGCATCTCGGTTTCTTCCACATCTTTGGATGTCCCAAATAGAATACCGACATGGACTCTCGCAATGACCAATACAAACGGAAGCATTGCCATTGCACGGTACATCATCGAGAGTCACATTCACCCCATCTCGGCCGTCGAAGCTATCCTGGCGAAACCGATACTCGAAATAGAAGATATGTACACCCTCATTCCGGGTACACACCTTAACTGGGAGACTAGACTCTCACCAGACACTATCTGTGCTCCGGTTCTTATATTCCATCTCTTAATCGAAGGGGACATTCTGTCCAACATGTGTTTTGCGTGGAGCATCGAACACCGATCAGCACTCACCATCACACAGCAATCCATTCCAATTGTGGCGTACTGGTTCCGCGGCATCATGTGCAATGCACCACTCATCGATTCGGCTCTTCATTATGGAAGAGCATCAGTCCAGGCTCTCATCATGTCGGCCGCTCACACTGTCAAACTGGCTTGTCGGTGTGATCTCGCTCGGTTTACACAAGTCATTAATGCGGCTGTGACGGGGCCGTGGCATCTTCGCATGGGGTCGTCTTTCTTTAGAGTATTATACGATGTTCTGTTGGCCGAACCCCTTGTCGTGGAAGCGGTCGCTGTGGGGCCGCGTGAACCGCTCTCCGATATTGTCATTGACAACTTGGTTGGCCTTGTGTTCCCTGGCCCGTTTCGCGTGGCCGAATGGGTCGTTCTTCTATTCTTAATTGTCTTTTCGGATCGGTGGAACTATCTTGAAACGTGGCGCACAGCTGGGCCCAATGCGAGAATAACAGCTGGGGTGCCACCCCAAGTGGCTGTCTTTCTCGACACCATCCTTGAACCAAAGGCCAGAACCCCACCTTACCTGGGGCAGCATGACGACAGCTGAGAAATGCGGCGTGTATCCGTACTCGAGTCTCGATGCCATGCGGGAGGACAAGTCCCTCGAGAAGAGGTTCCAACTCTTCCAAGATCGCAACAACGATCCGAAGAAGAATCCGAATTCGTTTGAGAACATGATCAAACACCATGATCTCGTGTGGACGCACGATTTCTTTGGCCCAGATAAGAAGATTAAAATGTTTCCACTGTGGATGCACCGTGTGACTGGCGACCGCCGCGAGGTGAACACGGAGCTCTCTGGCCCAGGAAAACTCGACATTGTAATGCCCATTGGCAAGGTTGGGCTTGGCAACACCACCCCGCAGCATTTCCGAGGCGATGAGGTATGTGTCCTTCTTGTCTCGTAATCATTGAATGTTTGACAATGGATGCACCATGTAATGGTCTGACTCGGCCCATGACATGTGGGGATGTTTAATCAAATGTACCATTCATTTAGTTTGGCCACAACAGTGTGATGATCATGGCAACAGAGGACAATCCGGATTATGACGAGTATGGCGATTGGGATCCTATCCTATGTGCAAACCTGAAAGTTGCCATGGACTATCTCGATGACTTTATGAATGAGCAACGGAATGTGTACATTGTGAAACATCGCAAGATTCTGAAATTCTACCCAACATGCGAATTTGACAAGCTCTCGGATGAGGACATGCTGAAAGGGCTGAACACCGCACTGGATGGTGGCAAGGCGAAACCACTGGCATATCGTCGCAAGGCGGAGGCACCCAGTCTCGAATTGTTGGCATGGGATCAGCGGCGATGTGATGATCTAAAGTGGAATCTCCCAAAGGATGAGCCGAATCCGGAAAACTACATCAACACTACATCTAAACGAATCCTGGTCGAGTGGGAGGCTTATTTCAACAAGCCAGATGTGTATGCAGCCAAGGAGAACCTCGAAGCCATCGATGTCATCCGAGACGATTTGGCCAACTCGCTCAAGGTGGGTGCTGACGATAAGCGGCAGATGAAGATGCTACAACTGGTGCCTCACACGAATGCCTCTGGGAAACCCATCAACTGCATCGATGTCATGTCTCTTCGTGCAAAAGGAGCACTGGTTTCATTGACGGTATCACTTGGTGCTATGCGTATCACAAAACAGTACGTACATGCTTTTATTTGAATCCAGTATGAAAAGAGCGACTAATAATGTAGTTCTGGAACTCTTCAATGTGTGGTTGTGCGTCATGGTAGCTCAAATCAGTTGTATTAGATACTGCAAATCTGCGTATAATACACTCGCGGGAACCTCCCACATCCCGTGGAAGATTGCAACAGGGCCAGATAACTCTCCATGGGTTGTTGAATGTCCACTCTTCACAGCACTGTCGACATGTCCAACCATGTGCACACGTTGGGCACTGGTATCCCGTTCGTGTTTTGTAGCACACAACACATTCTTTGTACACTTTCGATTGTGGGTATCTTATTTCCTTGAACATGGGGTGTGTCTTAGCCTGGAACAACTCACGTTCTGTATCAAAGTCATCATTGGATATATGCCGTGATGGTGTAACATGCCTTTGTCGAGGCCATATCTCCTTAATAATATTTTTCAGAAATATGAGAATGACTGACATAACTCCCACGAGTAACAGAGCCGATACGGTTGATGTAATGGTCCACCATAACCACGACAGCGCTAAAAACACATACATTCTTGGGTTATGGCCATTTGAATGTGATTAGAATGGTTATAATTCTATATATATATACAACTGTCATCATTCTAATATTTATACTATGTATATGGTTATGTAGGTACGGTAAGGATGCCGATGCAAAAGAAAAGCAAAAGAAACCCAAGAAGAACAAGAAGGGGGAAGTAGCTCCTGACATGCTGAATGTATCAGTGGAATACAAGCTTAAGGGTGCTCAATGGATCTTCGACGGCAAGCCATTCACAGGCAAGATCGAGAAGAAGATGGATACGGATTACAGTGACCTCGTTCCTGGTGGTCTTTCGGGTGCTTATGAAGGCGAACGCAAACGTCTTGCAAGTGAAGCCATGCAGCAGTCTGTTGAGGAAGCAGAGGACGACGATGCTGCACTGGACGCCATCATGGATGGTATTGTAGACAAGCCACTCGGATCTCCAGGCAAAAAAACCAAGGCTTCGCACCCATCCAGCGAGCCAGACCCGGGTGACATATCCGATTAACCCGAGACGGTTTCGGAGCCAACTGTATAAATGATCCGGAGATGGATATATTATGTACATAAACAAACATGCGGACGCTATTGGGTATGACCGGCACACAGGTTTATGTTAGTGTGGTTCTAGGGGTCTCCCATGTTGTTCTTGTGTGGGCTATTCAAGTTCTCATAGTGATGATCATGGTCGTCGTTCCGTTTTGGATAGCTGGATGCCCTATCCTTGGGTTTACACTCGTATGCACTCTATTTAGTCCACCCTATGTGGCTGCACCCCCACCCACTTACTGGGAATATGGCTCACAATCACTCACCGACTGGAATCTCTGGTACATACACATTCTAGAACCATAGACATGCATTTATGTTTATTAAATCACATCTCTACCTGTACGTCCGACACACTGCTTTCCGCAACAGGGTGACCCCTTTGCACCAATCAAGTTCCGTTCTTTCTTTGGTCGGGTCCACCTCAGATTCCGTCTGTCTCCCCTCTTGGCGCGTTTCTTTGGCCGTGTCCACTTGAGTTCGCACAGTGTAGCCTGGTCGCGTGGAAAGACACTTATGCATGCCTTGGCTTGGTTCACGACATCTCTGGGACAGTTCCATACATATTCTGTGACGGCCCATGCTCTGCTTGCGGCTGTCGGTGTACGCAGTGCAATCACATCCCGTGCCCAGAACTTGTACTGGTCATACATCTGAACATATCTACACTTGCCAGTCACATGATTCACAGGGTACATCTTCCCGATCTCTGTTCTCATGTGACGGCTCTTACACTCACATGTACTGATGTATTCTCCCTTCTCGAGCCGCTCCATTTGCGTTGTAGCGTTCACTTTGTGTGTCGTGCACTCTGGAAACGCATCGCAACGGGAACTGTTCACTATCAGAACGTGTGTGGTTCCAATGGGGAATCGCTCGGGAGGATGAGGGTATTCAGAATCATCGTTAGTGTAATCTGTTAGCGAATACTCCCCAAGGACACACTCGTACGACATGGTGGATGGAAATGGCGCTTGTATACCAACTGGCATGTATATCAACGGTATATCTCTATACATGTCAACGTCATATCTCTATACATATCAACACTACATGTTTATACATATGTCATCATACCTCTATATGTATCAACGGTATATCTCTATACATGTCAACGTGGTCAGGGAACTTGAGTCGGTCAGGAGGGTACACGGCATATATTTGATACCAAAATATGAGTCATAATCTGGGCTCATCACAAATATGAAACAGGGGCTCACCGGGCTGGGCGCGCGCCGGGGTCCTCGCGCCCCCTACCACATGAATCCATACATGTCCCTCTACGGGCTACACTCCTCTCCGCGCGCGCCCGCGCCCTGTGCGCCACTTGAGAAGCATTTATTCAAACTACCTGAACATTGGTCAGGAGGGTACACGGGTACACAGATATTTATAACCTAAATAGAAAATATTATGTGTGAGACACATATATATAGTATATATAGATCGAGGGGTTCCGTGTACCCGTGTACCCGTGTACCCTCCTGACCAATGTTCAGGTAATTTGGGGTATGCGGGTTTCTGCTGTGTGCGGCGCGCGGGCGCGCGGGGTCGGGCTTGTATTCTCTTGTGTACCACGGATACATAGAGATGGCAGGGGGCGCGAGGACCCCGGCGCGCGCCCAGCCCCGGGACCCCCCATTCGGATTTTTTGCTGATGTGGAATTATGACGTCATGGCCTAACACAAAATGTATGGTGTGTACCCTCCTGACCAACTTGGATTCCCTGACCATTCCATACACCGTTGACACATATAGAGATCTAACGTTGACACATATAGAGGACTAAAGTGGATACACATAGAGGTATACAATTGACACATATAGAGATCTAAAGTGGATGCCTATAGAGGTATGATGTTGATATGTATAGAGGACTAAAGTTGGTACTTATAGAGGTATACAATTGACATGTACAGAGACAGATGACAACGTTTAATGTACCAAGTGTATGCCGTACATCAAGACCCAATAGTATGTGTACATGACTAGCACAACGCCGATCCGCGCAACCAATGTGATGTTCTCCGTGTCTGGTTGGATACGAATGACGACAAGGCCAATGAGTACACCAAAGCATTGATCTAAGATTTGGATGGCTGCATTGGTGATGTCACGAAGTGCTTTTGTTGGTGTGTACAGCAATTCCGTGAGCCGTGGTTGTGTTATATCAACATCGTCGTCGTCATCTTTTTTGATGTGGAATGGTTGTCCTTCGATGACATCGAGCGTAGAGACAATGCGATCGAGGTACCGTTTGGCGTATGTGATGGCAACCAGCAAGATGCCGAAGAGGGTAAGCAGGATCTATAGAAATAGACACGGTGAGTGATGACCCATGTATATATATACTGAGCATGGCACTACATAACAATATATCGTACCATGACATTTGCCGAGTTTGTAAAGTCGACAAACTTGTCCATCATGCCCATGGCGAGACTTATTCCGATGGTATAATCGAGGCGTGCCTTGCGGTCAGCAATGACACTGTCGAAGGCAGACCCCATGGTAGTGTATAGAACACGATTTATGTTGTCATGTATAGTGGCAGAATGCCGGGGGAAGGGCCGATTGCATATGGCGCCGTGGCGGCGATGGTGTTGTACTATTCATCAGAGGCACAGTTCTCGGTATTAAAAGACCAGCGGTCGAAGATTCTGTATGCTGTCTACTTCATATGCAGTCTCATGACTGTGATTGTGGAAGTGGTACACATTATATACAATCCAAATGTATGACTTAACCCTCTTTGACATGTGGTGTGTGTTTACTTTGTGTATCTAACATACTTAAATTTGTATAGGCTTGGGTGGCCTATGTAGCCATGTTCTATGGTGTGCTTGGCCCGATTGTGGATGTGCTGTGGGACATATGGCCTGGGACTGGTGCATGTGTGCTTCTGACATCCCAGTATGTGTTTGTTCTACACACGTGGGGGTCGTGGGCGTCGAGTGTGGAGTGTGCCGTTATGATTATTACAATGGTCGGGGTAGGGTTGTCCTGGCTGTTCCATCGAAGGATATACTATGAATTCTACCCAGGAGCCAAACCCATTATGGCATAAATGAAATACTATCACGGGTCGGATTCATTTGGTACGATCTTATCTGTCGGACCCGTCTCTTCGATTTCAAAGTCTTTGTCGTCTGCTAGAATATTGTTCCGAAGCCGTTTGTTGTATGCATCGTTTGCTTCTCGGATCCCTACAATTCTGTGGCAATCATGTCAGTTAAGCACTAACGATAGAACATAGAGGACAGCAGACGTACCTGGCGATATTTGCAGCGATATAGAGGAGTGTGAGAAACACATGTAACATAAACATCCAAATTGTCCATGGTGTCATTTGAACTACAGCGAGAGTGATGATGGATGTCATCGTGGTTGAAAGCACAAACATATCTGCAAGGCCCGTTAGAGTACGTCCATATCTATCTCTATCGTAACGGCCAATAATCAATGACCGGTTACATGGGATTGCTTCGTGTAGAAAGTATGCCACCCCAAGGGCGACGAGTGCAATAGCCATTACTGGGAAATGTGGCACCACTATGGCCTGTGTGATCATGCAGCATATTGCAATGATAGCCAACACAATGTAGACACAGTACTTCCGCATGGTGGCATGTTGTTTATGTGATATGACGTATATAATAAGATGTGTGTTCCAGCAATAGTCTTATGCGTCGTCAATTGAGAATTCATTTGGTAGGACTCCAATTGTTGGGGCGGTCGGACCCGTCTCTTCGATTTCAAAGTCTTTGTCATCTGTTAGAATATTGTTCCGAAGCCGTCTGTCGTATGCGGCGTCTGCCGCTTTGACCGCTAGAAGTCTGTGGTAATTGTGTTAGTGAGGGAATAGTGATATAATATAGAGGACAACAGACGTACCTGGACATATTTCCAGCAATAAAGATGAGTGTGAAGAACACGACTGTAATGAGCATCCAAACCATCAATGTGTCCATTCCGTTTACGGACAGGATTATGATGGACATCATCGTGCTTGCAGCCACACACACATCGGCAATGCAGGTCAGATCACTGTCATAACGCGTCCATCCCCAGTCAAACAAAATCGCTTCATGTATTGCATATGTGATTCCAAGGACGATCGATCCAATAAGCATCGCCGCGGAGAGTGGCGCTACAATGGCCTGTGCTATCATGCAACATGCTGCAATGATAGCAAGTGTAATGTAGATGCTGTACTGCCGCATGGCGATATGTTGTTTATGTAGTATGACGTATATAATAAGATGTGGAGTCCGACAACAGGATCACACCACTAGTTCCGGTTTGTTCACAACCAGTGGCGGTATGTCTTCCGAAATGGCGATCAATCTGAACAACATATTCATGTATTAATATAGTATTTGTAAGAGCATGGATTGGTATGATGTGTGTATACATACCTGAACATTTCGCCTTGTATGTGGATACAAAAGACCCCGATGGGAAGTGTTCTTGTGGTGTGGTCATTACCAACACTAAGAGCATATATGGAAATGGATACGGCTACTGTAATGCATAGATCTGTAACAATAACCCATTTCGATAGTTTCTTGTTGGGGTGATGTGTACACTGTATGCATTCAAATGTAGCATAGAGGCATCCAAGAACAATGGATAGCACATATGGTGCAATGAAGTTGTCGTGTTGGTGTATTGTCTCTACCAGTAACGCTGTTGTTGCTATTACCACAAATGCAAAGTGGACCATGACATCCATGATGGTGTTGTGTATGACAATTTTATATAATATATATATAAACCATCATATATACAACTGGTCTTATGGTGACTCTATGATACGGTTTCTTTTGGCCTGTTGTGTCGCAAGCCAGCGTTTATGCTTCTTGCGTTCCCGTTGGGCTTCTGCGCGTAACGCATCCGCATCCGGCTCGACTTCTGCGTTCATTTCATCGTCTGTTTCGACTGCTTCTTCTTCTTCTTCCTCTTCTTCTTCTTCGGCTACTTCCTCTTCCTCCTCCACGACATGTTCATAGTCGTCGTCCTCCTCGTCTGTAGGTGCTTCATCTTCCAATGTGATGCCTTCGTCTTCGGTCGGAGCGACACTGTCGACGCTCCATGACTATCAAACATGAAACATTAAGGATGTGGAAATATATATATATATAAAACAATGGATAACCCACAGGACGAATAAATTGTCGTCATGCTCTGGGTACTTACACGTGCGCCGTGGTAATTCTGGGAGAGGACGTGTTCGAGTCCACGTCGGTCATGGACAATCATCATGAGGTTGTCGGCAATCGTGTACAACTTGCGGTTGCCTTTGAGGTTGAGGGCCCGGGGTTTGGATTTCCCAGCCGGCGGTGGAGTCATTGTGTCTGGGTATGACAGTCCAAAGCGCATGCGTTGATATAAAAAGGACATTCCGTATACACACATATGCAAGTTGGCATGGCCACCGACGATGCGTCTGCCAAGATGTGGGCCAATGCTGGTTCCGAACCGAGCGATGATGCCTATGGTCCCGAGCCGGATGCCATTATGTTGTCCAGGATGATTGAGACGACCATGACGGAAGGGTATGCATCAGATGCAAATCCGGAGAAGGCCAAGACCTGGACAACAACGCGTCTGCTAAAGTTATGGATGTCGGTTCTTGCATGTGGTGTGTTTATCATGGTGTATGTTCTGATGGTGCTTTCTCTCGATACGCCCGGGATTGGGCTAAACGATGAAGACCCTACGCGAATTAAAGCTGGTACTATGCTCGGGATGATGGACATGACCGCCGACGTGTGTACATCCCCCGACCGGTATGCGTGTGGAACCTACAACGATTCGTTCATCCACAGTTCTTTGTTTACTGAAACCCAGCTACGATTGATTGCAGCCTCCACCCGAAAGTCGCCTCTCTCCTGGAAGCATTTAGAAGGGACCGTTGCCGATGTCGACAATTCCACGACGTTTGTGAGCCGAGGGTTCTTTGATTGTGTCGCGGTAGAAATAGATGTGGATATTTATGCCAAGGACGAATATGCAATCTATCTCAGTCCTGCCTATGTGTCGCATGGATTTCAGCATGGGCTTGCGCCTGTGCCTGTGACCGGGAAATTACCTGATTGGATGTCGATTGATCTTGTACAGTATCTAGACGACGCACGGACGTCTGGCACGACAGTTTTGTGGCAGCCACTGAATGAAACATACCCAACCGTCCAAAGTTGGAATTGTAATGAGAGTGAGACTGCTGAGGAGCAGTACATATCACTTCGAAAGGGTCTAACGGTGTTTGATCTGGTGGACAAGTACTACAACGTGCCTGTTCCCTTGGACCATCCCAGTGATGTGGACACAATTGTAGCAACGGTCCGGGAAATGTTAGTGGGCTACATCGAGGCCGCGACATTCATCACGACAGATGCAGCACGGCTTGTATTCAAGCAACGTGTCAGGAGTATTACCATTTACACCGGGTATGGGGTTGACATGTACCCGCGGTGTGTTGTGGGAACATCCTTTGACACTTGTCTTGCGAACCGGTGGCTGCATGCCACAAACCTTCTTGGTACAACGGTAAATGGAAATGAACTGTGGTCTACGATGGCACTTGAAGTGAATGCATATTATGCACCTCGCATCGACGCAATATACATTCCATGGACGATTATGCAAGCACCATTTTATTCTAATATGGTACGTACTATACTTTTATGTTACTCTGGTGTACATATTGTATTAACTATGTTCTTTGTACAGTGGCCCATATGGATGCAAATGGCGTCCCTTGGAGCCGTCATCGCCCACGAGCTAGGCCATGCGATTAAACCTGGCTACAGTTTCCCCACCCTGTTGAGTCCTGACGACAATGCATTGCTTCAGCGATACCAAATGTGTTTGGAGCATACGTTTATGGAAGCCGGTGTGACACAAAGCCGGGCCATCATGACGCTAGATGAGAACTGGGCAGACGCCGTCAGTCTCCGAACAATCACACGTTATTTTCGGCGCCTTGGAACTGTTGTGACGCATGATGGCATTCTTCTGTGGATGCAGACATGGTGTGCTGCAGGTTCACCGTTGTACACTCCACTGTCGGTGGATCCACACTCGACATCCCACATGCGCATTGTAGGCACAGTGGAAAGCTCGTATGCATTCTATGATGGTATGGGCTGTACTCCAAACCCCACCCGGATGTGTGGCATTTAAATCATAAACGATGAATACTGTCTACCCCATCTGAATACAGTACATGACGCGATATATATATCTTGGGTATTGTATTTTAGTGAACTCCCCATTCAATTGGGGTATGTGATTATATGTACGTTTGACGGTGTGGTACAGCGAAACCACTTTTCATCCATAAACTAATCGTGGCTTATTTGCGAATCGTGTATTCGCGGAATTTGAGATGAAATTCACTCAACGGACGTGTCCACAAAGTTCCTGGAGGCAATGGGGTTTGGGGCTGTTCACGGAGGGTGGTCCAGTCGGTTTGGGCGTAAACAACAATAATTTGGTCAATGTTGCGCACGTCGCGTGCATGCCCAATGACCCGGTATATTCGTCCTGACGTCACGTGTATTGCCATCCGATGGAGGGGCATATTGTCTTACATAAACGAATGGTCAGCCGTTGATGTTGGTGTGAGTAGTGGTCGTTGTCTTGCAGTGTGGTGAGACATGCCCATTCGCATTTGTCCGAAGCATCCCGGATAGCACGCAGTGTTGTTTCGACAGGCACGCCATTTCGCACACATAGTTGTGTTGTAAATACAGCGTCTATGGGCGCCCCTTTAGCCATCCTCTTTAGAGTTTTAATAGCGGTTTCCACACTCATAGATAACATTCTAGTGTTGGTTTAGTGGTATTCCATTTAAAGTGTATATATACCCTGTAATGTATAAAGTGGCGACAATGAGTCTGAGTGTTCGTTCGTGTAAAATATAGTGTCACGTGTGTGGGTGGTGCTCCTCATTTCCAGTCCGATGTCGGAACCTATGAAGGTCAGTGAGGAGAAACCCAAGGTGGTCAGCGAGGAGGAGTCCAAGGTGGAGGAGCCTGTGGAACCCAAGGAGGTCAGTGAGGAGGAGCCTGTGGAACGCAAGAGAAGCCACGATGAAGAGGAACCTGTGGAAGTCAAGAAACCCGATACTAAGAAACCAAAGAAGCCCCCGCTTGTGATTGCAATCGACATAGAGAGTGCAGGATCACACTGTCAAGTGTTGTCCATTGGCGCTGCCTATGTGTATCAAGATGAAGCAGGGGTCGTACATTCTGACACCACGCTCGTGAAGGTAAACAATATGTATATGTATTGACATCATGTTATAGTGTATTAATGTGTTGTAATGTTGTTTTTAGATGCGGATCACCGAATTGCCATCGGATGACAAGGGCCCATTGGTACTTTCGATACCGGTACTTGATCCTGAAACCGGGCGGATGAAGTTGGATGAATGCGGGAAGGTCCAATGGACCGGTACAGTTCGTGAAGACTTTGGTGAAGTTTTCACCTCAACTTCCGAGGAGTACGATGCTGGTTCATTCGAGAAACGTTGTCTGAAGGAATTCTGGTCCAAGCATCCAACGCAATTGATTGCCAATGTAGATTGGAGTACAGATCCAAATGGGTTTGCTGACATGGGAAGCAAAGTGCGTGACTTGTGGGGCACTGTACTGCAATGGTGCAGGCTCGCGTACAGTAAGTTTGATACATGGCCTGTTCTTGTTGGTGATAACATTGCGTTTGATTACGGCGAGATGGACCGACTGCTTTGCAAGTACATGGATTGGCATGTGACCAACTACATTCCTGATGAAAATTGCGACAAGAAATACCAGTCTGTGCGAGACGATGGACGGTGGTGGGCACTTGTGAGGAAGGGAGCCATTCCAAAGGAAGATCCCTTGGTCGAGTGTGAGCACACGCACCTTGCCAGTGATGACGCGCTCAGTATTGCCGCGCGATATGCTGCGTACAGCACCAAGTACCCCTACCTTGCGTAGGCTGTTTTGAATGATGCCAACTGTATACATTGCAAATTCAACATGTATGTATTCCGTGTTTGTATCATTTATAAGAATGGATCCTAGTAGTCTGACGCGGTCCATCACATATGGGGATGTCCAATCGTGTACATGTATTGGTATTGGCTGTATTGTATGTGTAATCATTATGGGTGCATTGGTATGTGGGGTACGTGTGAGTGGTGTGTACAATCCGCTGAGCGGAACTACATAAGATTAAAAATCTTCTTCTGCTGCTGCACCTTCAAATGTTGCCAGTTTCCGTCTGTTGAGTTTTGCTGTGAGGTTCTGGAATAGGATAACCGATAGAATGCATTGTCCCGCAAAGAAATACCCTAGCCATTCGGCCCATGCGTCTGCGAGTTCGTCCACATCTGCTTGTGTGTACCCAAACAGATCATCACCCGTCACAAATTCTGTGACAGTGGGTGTGCCGTAAATGCCAAGCATGTTTCCAACATCCGAGATATCGAGCCGGTTGTTGGTCCCGAGCGTGAGGTTGCCACCAATACCCGGGAGGACAGTGACGGCAGTGTAGTTTTCAAGGCCCGACACGTTGAGTGAGCCCTCAAAGTTAGTAGCGGTAACACCCTGTGGGTCTGCGTAATACGAGTGTGATGCAGAGACGCGTTGTAAGAATCCGGATATTTTTGTGATGAGGAGGGGTGGTATGAGGTCTGAATTACCCCCGTCAATGATAACAGTGGATTGAACCCATTGTGTAGCCGTTACATCCTGGATGTCCATGGCAAGGCTACCCGATTTCGTGATGAGTATTGCAGGTGCAGTGGTTGTGTCCGAGGTAGAGAGGCATGTGATGTTCAAGTTTTTTAGTGTGATGTGTGTAGCGCCGATGATTGTAAAGAGGGGGCACACAGTCGCATAGATTGGCGATTCAGAATAGTATGCGGCTGTAGAAATATTGATGGTATGTATGTTGGTAAACGTAATGGGGTGTAAGAACGTGACATTCCCATCGCATGGTTCGGCAGAGTTGCACTGTGGGCGAATGACAATGTTATAATTATTTCCAATCATAGTAGGGTCTGGGTCGCCGCACATGGCACATTCTCTCCCGACCGGGTTGCATGATAGACCTATACATGAACACAAGAGATTACATTCCTAATACGGGCATATCAATCGGCCACATTAATTTTGCTAAGCTGTCATTATATACAACACGCGTGTTGCCCCCCCTGCAATCGGCCACGCTAATATTATAATGACATCATATATTGTCAACCATATCAATAATAAAAAATTGTCGTCTGACCGGACGACAACGGACGACATGAGATGTCTTCCCACAATCGGCCACGCTAATATTATAATGACATCATATTATATAAAATGTATCAACTGTCTAATTTATTTATTCTTGTGACTCAATGTGATTTGCTACGCGAACAATCAACCCCACAATACGTCGTGTCGCCTACCAATTCGTACCTGTGATTGGATTGGACGTGTTACACGTGGGAGTGTTGCACAAGAGACACTCATCCCCAGTGTGGTATGTATCCGTATACTTGCTAATGCCCACCCCTGTGCGACACACTGATGCTATTTCTGGCCCACACGCATCATGGAGAGCGGGTACTTTCGATACAGCCAGCGCTAGCCAGACATACATGATGTGTATTTGGTTTATAAAATATGTAAGGCTTATATGAGATCATCCAAGAAGATGTACATCAGTTGTATCCATCTTTTTGCCCTTGAAATAATAGTACATGTCCGCCTCTTCGATCTGATGATCCGTAGCCAGCATCCCTCCTCCCCATCCAAGCATAACATAGAAGAGTGTGTATATCCCAAGCATGGATGTAATAACACATGCTATGTATGCAATCAACCCTTGTGTTCCACTAATGCCATCTTTGTCAAATTGATTATGCACAAGGAGGCCCAGTCCTGTACTTATTCCCGTGATGATGGCCTGTGCCAAAAACGCCGTGAACGGGCGTGTCCACCAATTCACGCGGGCGTTGATAGACCCAGTGAGACAGCGCGTACATGTGTTCATGGATGCTTGATACACTTTATTTAGTATAAAATGTATACTGATATACCCAGCTGTGTTTTATTTAAATATATACAGATTGTTTCGTGTGATTGTCTCATACCCAAGATGGACTTGGTCCACTGGCTTGGGCGGCAGGAGACGGTTCCTCCGCCGGAGGCATGGCGATTGTTGATGCGTGCCGTCAACCGTTGTGATGCAACCATGGTTCAAGACCTGGCACACGTGTACAAAATTGATATAACTGTCTTGCATCTTCCATTTGATGTGCCATTCAGGTCGTCTTCCGACTTGGACCGTGAAGAGCATATTGTCGAATCTCTTGGTCCCCCGGTCGAATATCCAGATGAAGATTTAGACGATATTCCGTCCGAACATTCCGATGATGCTTCGTCTCCTGGATTGAACCGAGGAGACTACGCTCCATTTGAAGATTCAGACGATATTCCGTCTATTGGGTCCCCGGCCGAAGAATCGGATGATGCTTCGTCTCCTGGATTGAACCGAGGCGACTACGATCCATTTGAAGATGGTGAACCCCTACCAACATACCCGTTAACACGACCTGAATTGGGTGTGAACCGTGTGTACAGCGCGATGATCTACAATCCAGACAAAACCCGATACGAGTTGTCGTATTTCATTTTGAAGGAAATCAGTCTGACTGGAAACGAGCATAAGATCCAATGGTTGTACACACCGTCACAGTTGCCATTTGATGTGCCCGATGACTGGGTCTCAAAGACTGATGCAATACAGCGCAGTAATGCTATACCGTTGTTCCTTTCAAACGAACACCAGCCTCTCGGGTATATTGGAACATGGCATAGTATATATGATAAGGTACATTGGGGTCCAGTATACTACGCCCATACCATTGTTACGGATGACATTTATGTTTTGGCATCATTCGACGATGGGGAAATTGATGAAAATGATCGAACAATGGAGAATTGGATGATTGACGGATTACTATCGAGGTGTCGTGATGGCGGAAAACATCTCAAAAAAATAATGAGAACTTCCGATGTCCATCTGTTACAAACACTTCCACCGGGGACCGATGGTCGGTGCAGTATGTGTAACAAGAGTTCATCTTTAGTGCTTCGTTGTGCATTGTGGAAGGATGGAGACCAATCATTTCGGTTTGGCCCCACATGTGCAAAGAAATTCAAGGCAGTATTCGAGCTCATTTTTAATACAAATATAGATTGGGAGATACGGATGGAGAATGCACGCAAAGCGCTTGTGCTCTAGGCTTCCGGTACACCCCTGTGTTCGTCTACATGGTATTCATCCGGGATGTACTTGTTAAGTTCAACACTATTGGCAACTGCCCAATTGGATAATTGTTTACATGATTCTTCACTTGATTCCGACAAACGAATGGCCTCACGGATATCATCTTGGGACACCTTTTCCCTGAGACTGCGAATGTCATG
>Ga0233439_10002299_pt1 | contig 21928 bp, 18 predicted proteins | sample SI_123_September_6_FD_182713 | JGI IMG/M metagenome (GOLD analysis project Ga0233439, IMG submission 182713) | Seawater microbial communities from Saanich Inlet, British Columbia, Canada - SI_123_September2016_100_MG | ecosystem: Environmental > Aquatic > Marine > Inlet | place: Canada: British... | reverse complement strand
CGATTTTTGCCCTGCCCGCCCTGACGGGTAAGTTTCGTAGTCCCGCCGGTGGTCTGCTGGGCGGCTCGGGCAATTTGTTCCCGAAAACCGGTGCCCGGCTGACCCGCCCGGATTTGATTCCCAAAGGTACCCGGACCCTGAACATTCTTGATGTGGGACGACATCTGGCGGACGACGATGTGGACCCGCCCATTCGGGGTTTGGTGGTCTACAACCATAACCCCCTTGTGGTGCACCCGGATCAGAACACCATGCGCCGGGGCTTGGCGCGGGAGGACATCTTCACCGTTGTTGTTGATGTAGCCAAAACGGACTCGGCGGATTTCGCAGACATCGTCCTGCCCGCCGCCAGCCATTTTGAACATGACGATCTGTTCTGCGCCTATGGCCAGCAATATATTCAGCGCGCCGAGGCAGTGATCGACCCGGTGGGGGAAGCCTTGCCGAATACGGAAATTTTCCGGCGTTTGGCCCGGCGGTTTGGCTTCAACGATCCCATATTCCAAGCCAGTGATGCGGAATTGATGGATGATGCCCTGGATGGCGATGATCCCCGGTTGGGCGGGCAGCGACCAAGCGAGCTGCCTATACCCTCGGCGCTGGCCATGTCCACATCGACGGACCGGATTGGCTTTGAGAGGCAACCAACCACAAAGAGCGGCCGCATCGAATTGCGTTCCGCCTATCTGACGGATAAGTTCGCGGCTCCATTGCCGCAGTTCCAAAATCTGGCCGAAGACGAAGACGCCGCCCGCCCCTATCCCTTTGCCTTGGTGACCCCGTCATCGAACTGGCGGACAAATTCCATGTTTGGCGGTCTGGCGCAATCCGACAGCACGCCGGATCTGGAAATGCATCCTGACGATGCCGGACGCCTCGGTCTAAAGGACGGCCAACAGGTCTGCGTCCATAACAAGTTGGGGGAGGTTTTTCTGCCCCTGAAGATTACCGACGGCGTGGCACCGGGTGTCTTGCTGTCCTACAAAGGCGCCTGGATGCGCACTACCAACAACGGGCAAACTGTTTCCGCCCTGGCACCAACCACAAAGGCGGACCTGTCGGAAGGTGCTTGTTATAACGATACCCGCGTGGCCGTCGTGGCCGCCTAAGTTTTACGGATTTGGTCAAAATTCTGTACGCCTAAACTGTAATCCATGCTTAGTTGGAGAAAATTCAGTTCAGGAGGATCCTATGACCAGATTATCCAAACTAAATCGCTCCATCGCGGGCAAGGTAGCCCTCGTCACCGGTGCGGCCAGTGGCATGGGCCGGGCCACGGCGCATTTGTTTGCCGATGAGGGTGCCCATGTTGCGGTGACCGATATCAACGCTGCGGGTGTCGAGGCGGTGGTGGCGGAGATCAAGGCGGCGGGGTTAAGCGCAGAAGGTTGGGCCCTGGACCTGGCAGACCCGGACCGCATCAAAGTGGTCGTGGGCGAAGTTGCCGAACGCTTTGGTGCCCTGAATATACTGGTCAACAATGCCGGTATTTCGCAACACACTTTGATCGACGACGATGATTACGAAGCGATATGGGATCGTCATGCCGATATTTTGCTGCGGGCCCATACCAGAACCATTCGCGCCTCTCTGCCGCATTTGCGGGCGGGCGGTAATGGCCGGATCGTCAATATCGCCTCCACCGAAGGTTTGGGTGCGACACCTGAAACCAGCCCCTACACATCGTTCAAGCATGGCGTCATTGGTTTGACCCGGTCTTTGGCGGTGGAGCTTGGCCGCGAAGGCATCACGGTCAACTGTATTTGTCCCGGTGCCGTCAACACAGGCATGACCCAGGGTATCTCGGAAAAGCACAAGGGCATCTTTGCCAAACGCCGGGTGCCGATCGCGCGTTATGCAGAGCCCGAGGAAGTCGCCCAGGGCACCCTGAATTTCGTGCTGCCGGCATCGAGTTACATGAACGGTGCCGTTTTGCCTGTGGATGGTGGCCTGACCATCAAGAACGCCTGATGCCTGATTATTCGGCGGGCCCTCAGCTTAGGATAATCTTTGGCGTGCTTGAGAGTCGCCGCATTCTTTGCATTTTTTCACGCTAAATACGCTGGGCTTTCCATGTGTTTTTGTCGGCCATGCCTTACTTATACGGATCTGCCGCATCTCTCAGGCCGTCGCCGAAGAAGTTGAAGGCCAGAACGATCAGGACCACCGGTAACATGGGGAAGATCAGCCAGGGGTAGGTGGCGACGGCGTTGATGTTTTGCGCTTCGTTCAAAAGCACGCCCCAGGACGTGATCGGTGGGCGCAGGCCAAGGCCCAGGAACGACAGGGCCGTCTCCGCCAAAATCATCGAGGGGATGGATAGGGTCAATGACGCGATCAGATGGCTCATGAAATTGGGCAACAGATGCCGGGCGATAACCCGCGCAGGCGTTGCCCCCATCAACGTCGCCGCGGTGGCGAAATCCTCCTCACGCAAGGCCAATAATTTCGATCTGACCGCACGCGCCAATCCGGGCCAATCCAATAACGCCAGGATAATGGTAATGCCGAAAAACACCCCGATGGGACTCCACGTCACGGGCAGGGCGGCGGATAGCGCCATCCACAGGGGTAGTTCCGGGAACGATCGCAGCATTTCGATCAAACGCTGGACCACGTTATCGACCCAGCCGCCATAATATCCGGCCAGCCCGCCCAAGGTCAGGCCGATGGCAAAGCTGACGGTAATGCCGATTAAACCCACGGTAAGGGATATCCGCGCGCCATAGGCTATGCGGGAGAATAAATCACGCCCCAACCGGTCCGTCCCGAACAAGAATAACGTTCCGCGCACAGTGCGCCCGTCGACTTTTTCCTTCGAGGGGCAGAAGAAATGAAACTTCATCCGCCACATGCCCCAGAATTTATAGGGTGCGCCCTGGCAGAAAAAGCGGATCGGCTGGACCTGGGTTTCGTCCACCGTGTAGATGCGCTTCATGCGCTTAATATCCCGGGTCACTTTGTAGCCATAGACGAAGGGCCCGACAAAGCTGCCGTCGTGGATCAGATGAACCATTTGCGGCGGGGCGTAGATGAATTTCGCGTTGCGCTTGGCCAGGGGATAGGGCGCCACCCATTCCACCATCAAGATGGAGATATAAACAACCAGCAAAAAGATCATGGATGCCACGGCCAGGGGATGGCGGCGCAGCTTCCACCACATCAAGGTCCATTGCGAGGCCATGAAGAAGCGTTCCTGCTCCTTCGTCAGACGCTCAATGGTGTGCGGATTGAACGGCGCGTCAGAGACCCAATGGCGTTCCTGATCATCGTGGTCAGCGTTGGTGCCAGTGTTGGCGCCGGAGTTGTCACCAGGACCGTTTTTGATGATATCGCTCATTTTGAGGCCTCCGAACCGAGGCGAATGCGTGGATCAAGGGCGGCCAGGGCCAAATCCGAAACGAACATGCCGACTACGGTCAGGGCAGCGAGGAACAGCAGGAACGAACCGGCTAGATATTGATCCTGGCTTTGCAGGGCACTGACCAGCATGGGCCCGGATGTGGGCAGGCTCATCACCACGGCAACGATGGCGGAGCCGGAAATCATTTGCGGCAGCAAATTGCCGATGTCCGCCACAAACGGGTTCAGGGCCATGCGCAGGGGATACTTCAACAACAGCTTGCGGCTTTTCAGGCCCTTGGCCCGGGCCGTCGTGACATACTGTTTTTGTAATTCATCCAGCAGATTGGCGCGCAGGCGGCGGATCATCCCGGCCGTGCCGGAGGTGCCAATGACGATGACCGGCACTACCATATGTTCACAGATGGAGACGAATTTGCCCCACGTCATATCCTGGCCAATGAACTGTTCGTCCATCAGGCCGCCGATGGAAACGCCAAAATGCTTCTTGGCCAGAAACAGCAGGATCAGGGCAAGCAGGAAATTCGGCGTGGCCAGGCCGATATAGCCAATAAACGTCATGGCATGATCGCCGAAACTGTATTGCCGCACCGCCGTGTAAACCCCAATGGGAAAGGAAACCGCATAGACGAACAACATGGTGGTAAAGTTCAGCAGCAGGCTGAGGAACAGGCGGTCGCCAACCACTTCATCCACCGGCAGATTATATTCAAAGGACCAGCCCAGATCCCCCTGCAGGATGCCGGAAAAACCATTGTTGCCGGGCCAGATACCCAGCCAAACCGCGTATTGTTCCAGCATTGGTTTATCCAGGCCGAATTCCTGGCGCAAAAAAGCCAGTTTTTCCATAGCCGCGCGGTCGCCGGAGGCAATCATTTCCGCCATTTGGTTGGACAGATAATCACCGGGCGGTAATTGGATAATGATAAAGGTGATGACAGAGATGACCAGCAAGGTCGGGATCATCACCAAAACCCGATGTGCGAAATAGGTGAACATGCCTTTACGCCTTTTGCCGTCCGCTACTTATCGAACCAGAAGGTATCTGGGTGATAAATACCGAAATGAGCACCCGGATCCCAGTTATAGATACCATCCTCGGGGACATTCTTCAGGCCGTGTTTTACCACAACCGGTTGCTGCACCCCGGAAACAACACCGATGCTATATACTTGATCCGCATGAATAGACAACATGCGATGCCAGATCGCCGTGCGCCTGGCTTCGTCGGTCACGTTCATCCATTCCGCCGCCAAGGCAGCCAATTCCTGTGCCTCCGGCAGATCCGGTGCCTCGCCGGTTTTTCCGGATGTGTCGTAATACTGACCCCATTTCGGCCACATCAACTGTTGCTGGGATGTCGGGGCCAGTTCTTCGGGCGATGTTTGGGGCGTGGCGACGCCATTTTCCAGGCCGCCCCAGATCGACATTTGGGCCTGGCCCGAGAAAATACGGTTGCGGAAGACTTCCCGCTGGGATGGTTTGATATACAGCTTGATCCCAACTTCGGCCCAACTCTCCGCGATCAGCTCCAGGACGTCGGTCTGTTCCGTATCCTCACCGGCGGTTTCGATTATGATCTCCGCCGGGCGACCGTCGGGCAACAGGCGAATATCATCGTCATTGTAATCCGTCAGGCCAATTTCATCCAACAACTCACCAGCCAGGTCAGGGTCATATTCAGCCCATTGTTTTTGGTAGTGTTCCTTATACAGGGCGCTGCTGGGCAGCATGGTGTTGTTGCCTTCCAGCGCCAGGCCAAAGAACAGGGATTCGTTGACCGCCTCCCGGTCCACAGCCAAGCTTAGGGCACGGCGGAAACGCACATCGCGCATCAACGCCCGCCAGGCCGGATCGACCACACTTAAATTGGGGAACAAGGCGACGTGGGCACCCTTGGCGATGCGCCATAGGTAGGTGTTGAATTTGCCCGCGGTTTCGTTCTCCCGCAAAAAGGTCAGATTGTTGAAGGCCAGGCTGCGGGCCTGCAAATCAACCTCCCCCGTGCCGGCCTTCGCCGCGATCAATTTGCCATCGGACACGAGCATGATGAACTTGTCGATATAGGGCAGCTGGCGGCCCTTTGGGTCGACCCGATGATAATAAGGATTACGCACCGCGATGAAGCGGGTTGCGGGCGGCCGCGTCCGGTTGACCCAGGGCTGCAGGGTCGGCAGCTTGGGATTGTCGAAGCGGTACATATTGTCATAACGGTTATGCAAAGAGGCCCAGCTACGGGTGCGGCGTTTTTTCAGTAGCTTTTTCAATGTCGCTTCCTCGGCGTATTTGCCGTGGAACTGTTTTAGATAATGCGATGGGCGATAGATGAACAACGGCGAAGCGCCCGCGAGGCGGGGCAGGAAAAATGGATTTACCTTGGGCCATGTATAGCGCACGGTGGTCGCGTCCAGCATTTCAAAAACCGGGGGCTGTCCGTCAGCGAGCATCAGGCGTGGCGGACCGGCGGGGGAGATCTTCGGATTATTGGCCACATCCTCCCACCAATAGCGGAAATCCTCTGCCGTAAAGGGTTGGCCGTCGGACCATTTATGTCCGCGCCGTAATTTGAATGTAAACTGCCGGCCTTCCTTGACCTCAACGGATTTCACGATGTCGGGCACGATGTTGAATTTCTCGTCGTAACCCACCAGCCGGGCATAGCCATAGACCACCATCAGACGCACATCTTTGGCCCGCCCGATCAAGGTGCGCAGTTCGCCGCCCATTTTGCCGATGGCCTTTTTGCCCGTGAACTGCACCAAAGAGGGTTCCTTTGGCAGACGTTCGGCTACCCCAGGCAGTTTCCCGGCCTTCACCTTATCGGCAAAGAAAGGCGTTTCCACATATTCCATGGCAGCCGCAAAGCCTGTGGTAGAGGCCCCCACATACAGGGCGCTTCCCAAAACGACTTTAAGGCCGCCTTTAAAAAGTGCGGCAAATACACCATAAAATTTGCTACCCATTGCAGCTATAGCTCCCGTGGCAATTGCGTGCCCACCGCAGCGCGAACCAGGTGGCCACCGCCGGCGTCAATCATATCGGCTGTGATACCAGCGTCCAATGTAAAGGGTGCGGGCCAGGCACTTGGGACCGATGCCTTGCCCTCCATTAGCGCCGTCAGGTCCAGCTTGGCGCCTGGGTCGGCTTTGGGAACGGCGGCCAACAGGGCTTGGGTATAGGGATGCAGGGGGTTTTCGAACAAGGTTTCCCGTGGTGCCGTTTCAACGATCCGACCGGCGCACATCACGGCAATTCGATCCGCGACATAGTCGACCACGGCCAGATTGTGGGAAATAAACAAATAGGTCAGGCCCAGCTCTTCTTGCAGGTCCTTCATCAGGTTCAGAACCTGGGCCTGGACCGAGACATCCAGGGCGGAAACCGGCTCATCGCAGATCAGCAGATCCGGTTGCAGGGCCAGGGCCCGGGCAATGCCGATGCGTTGCCTTTGCCCGCCGGAAAAACTATGGGGGTAACGGCGCAAAAAGCGCACATCCAGACCGACCAGCATCATCAGTTCGCGAACCCGGGCGGCGCGTTCTTCCGGGTCGCCCACATTATGAATATTCAACGGCTCGGAAATGATATCGAACACGGTCATGCGCGGGTTCAGGGACGAAAACGGATCCTGGAAAATGAACTGCACCTTGCGCCGGAAGGCAAATAATTCTTCGTCCCGCAGGCTTAACACATCAACGATCTTGCCGTGGTCATTAAAGGACAGGCTGCCTGAATCCGGGGTCAGGGCGCGCATGATCATTTTTGATGTCGTGGTTTTGCCACAACCGCTCTCCCCCACCAACCCGACGCATTCGCCCGGATTAACATGGAAGGAGATATCGTCCACAGCCATCACCGCACCGCCCGGCTTGCCACCGAACATCGTACGCTTGCGGGTTGCAAACGCCTTGCTGAGATGGCTGACATCAAGCAACGGTCCCGCGGCGCGCGCCGCCTCGGGCCAGGGCTCTTTCTGGCGCAATAAGACACCGGCTTCTGCGTTGATTTCCCGCAACGGCACCAACCGTTCGCCGGGCTTCATGCCAAACCGGGGTACGGCCAGCATCAGGGCTTTCAGATAGGGGTGTTCTGGGTTCTTATAAATGTCCTCGACCGGGCCACGTTCCATGACCTTGCCGTGATACATCACCACAACTTCGTCGGCGACGTTGGCGACCACACCTAAATCATGGGTGATCATCAGCACCGCCATGTTCAATTCCGACTGCAGGTCAGAAATTAATTTCAGGATCTGGGCCTGGATCGTGACGTCCAATGCAGTGGTGGGTTCGTCCGCGATCAACAATGCGGGGCGGCAAACCAGGGCCATGGCGATCATCGCGCGCTGGCGCAGGCCACCGGATAGTTCAAAGGGATATTTGTAAACCGCCTGTTCGGGTTCGGGAAAACCAACCATGCGCAGCATTTCCGCCGTCATCTCCACGGCCAGTTTTTTTGAAACATCGCGATGCAACAGCAAGGCTTCGGAAATTTGATTGCCGATGGTGTGCAGCGGCGAAAGCGAGGTCATGGGTTCTTGAAAAATGATCGAAATGCGGCCACCGCGGACGGCCCGCATTTCCTTGGAATCCGCCGGCAAGGTGGCCAGGTCAATGAAAGAGCCCGGTTTGTCCGGATCCAGAAACAAAACTTCGCCAGAGGTAATTTTGGCTGTTGTCGGCAGAATTCGCATGATGGTCTGGCTGACCACGCTTTTACCGGAACCGGACTCTCCTACCAACGCAACGGTCTTACCCTGTGGCACAGTGAATGAGACCCCATCCACGGCCTTGATCTGACCCTCGGCGGCTTGAAACTCAACGGCTAAATTACGCACACGCAAGACATTTGTCATGATGGATACTGTTTGTCCAAAGGTGTTGAGGTTGCCGTCTGAATTTCCTCAGCACCGAGGCCAATGGCCGCCAGGTTTGTCGCTGATGTGGGATCTATGCTCAAGCCTCGGTCCAGGGCGACCGCGTGAGCCCGACCGACGATGCCATCAAAACCGGGTAGGTTCGAATCCAACCGAATTCGACCGCCGTTCGCGTCCCGCAGGATCAAATGCATCCATCCGTCGCTGCCGTCGCGGCGCGTGGAATAATAGCGGAGACGGAAATCACGCATTTCCGGCCATGCGATATTACGGTCTAATAACCCTCCCAACGGTCCCTCCTGGCGCACACCGTCCTCATCGACGGCCAATACCGTGCCGTGTCGCCATGCTGTTCGTAAACCATAAATACCAAACAACACGACCAAGGCAGCCATAGCATAAAATACAAGTGGTAACAGGTCCGTAAACAACATCAGCGCAATTGGCAGAAAAACACCTACTGCGGCACGAATATAATCGGCCACCAATGATTTTAGTGGATAGCGATGATTTTCCGACGCAGACATCATGGCAGACTAAAGACTTCATCTATGGTTAACCAGTGTGCACCGTCACATTCTTTGGTACGGGCAAACAATTCAGACAAAAAATCCCACGTTTCCAGGTTCATGATTGCGTGATGGCTAAGAACACCTGTTTGTTCCACGGCATTCACTGTTTCCAGACGCCGTGCCCGCAGATGGGCGATCAGATTTTCCAGGGCCTGTGCCTCGCCGATAAAGCCACGATCTCCCCGCCAGTTGATCAAATCAAGATGACAATTATTCTCTAGCACCGCCACGCGCCCCGTCTCGCTGGGGCCAAAGCGTGACAGACCGCGCAGTCCAACTTCGTGCAAACGGCTGGCCAAGGCAGCATCAATTCTGTTCCAAGGTGGCACGAACACCGGTCGGGCCAAAGCTGGAAAACGGTCCGACAATATCTGCCAGGCGGACTTGGCCGCCTCTAGCATATCCGTGACAGGACGATGGGCACCGAATTCGGCCTTTTTCTCACCCTCCGGAGCATGGTTTTGGTGTTTTAGGCCGTGGACCAGAAACGCCACGCCTTGCAGGTTCGACACCGCATCTCGAAGGGCGTCTTCCGCCAGACCGGGAATAACAGCCAGGGCCAGAGGCGTGCCCGATGATTTGGAAAGCTCAATCGCCTGTTCTAACCGGGGCCCGGGGGCGACCGCATCGTCGTCGCGCCACCACAGACCGGCACGCCGGCCCTGTTCGGACCATTGGGCCAGTTCTGTTTCCAGGTCCGCCCAGGTTGTCATTTGCGCGCGACCTCGACCGCCCATTTGGCGATCTGGCCGGCCCCATCCCTGGCCCCATCCATGCGAACGCCTGCCGCCGCCGCTGGTGGGCTCGCCAGGGCCTGATCGATACCCGCAACAATGGCTGGCGGAGACAATGTCGCCTCGTCCAAGACTGTAACTATGCCCCGTTGGGCCAACAATTCAGCCCGCAATGTTTGTTCCGTTTCCAACCCACCCGCATAGGGCACGATGATACTGCGACAACCGGCGTACATGCATTCCATCAAAGTGTTATAGCCGCCCTGGCTGATCGACAGGGCGCAATTCATCAATAACGTGGGAAAATCACCCCTGGCCCGTTCCACCACGATGCCGCCTTCTTGACCTGCGCCACCACCGACGACGCCACTTTCCCGCGCCGCCAGGTCGCACAGGGCTGCAAAATCCGCGTCCGGTGCCTTGACCCCGACCAGGACCCGCCAGCGCTTTTCCGCCAGGGCGCTTCTGGCCCGTGCTTTGATCGCGGCAGTTAACAAACTATCACCCATGGCACCACCACCGGCAGAGACCAAAACCTCATCCCAACCGGGACTGCCCGGCCCGCCCCTTTGGCCTGTGCGATCGACCACATAGCCCGTGTAATGCAGTTTGTCGGCAATTTGGGCGGCGTGGGGAAATGTTTCATCAAAGGCTATCAAATCCGGATCGCCGTGCACCAATACATGATCGAAGTAAGTCTCCACCCGCTCAAGCATTTCCACCAGGCGTTCCGGCTTTGGTGAGGCGACCAGGATATCCCGCACCGAACAGACGATCACGGGGGAATGGGGCGTTGCCAACGCCGCATCCAACAATGGCAGTAATTCAAACCGCATCTGCCGCCGGCCAAAGGGATACAGCTCCAACAAAATCACATGCGGTTGGCAGTGTTCCCAGGTCGCCAACAAAGCATCCCGCCGGCGTGCCCGCCAGGCGCCATCGATGGGCTGGTCGTTCTCGTCCACCAGTTTCTTGAAGTACAGATCGACCGCACGCACGGGCGGCAATTGCACCAATGTCGCGCCGCCAAGATCCAGGTTTGGAATAGTATGCCCGCCAGAGACGTAGGTGACCGCCAGCCCCGCATTCTGCATGGCCCGGGTCAATGTCGCGCCGCGCCGTTGATGACCAATGCCCAGCAGATGCTGCACATAGAACAAGACGCGCCTGGGACCTGTCGTTGTGGTCACAGTAGTCACCGTGGTCATGCTTCAGGCGTCCCATTGTGCGTCAGCGTCAGGGGCAGGGGCACATTCATTTGCTGGGGGCGAACGCCGCCCCGGTCATCCACCTGGAACAGATGGGCCTGCTCCCACCGCAGTTTTACCGGCGGGCGGCCCATCATGTTCCAATCATAAGCGTTGGCAAAGATCGCCCGAATGACCGACTTGTGGGCCACCGCAATATGCCGCCCCCCGGCCCGGCCCAGTTCCGCCAGGAAGGGCTGCAGGCGGGTGAACACCATACGCGGGCTTTCCCCATTGGGGGGCAGAAAGTCCAGACCGCGGTCTTCGTTCTCCGCCATATGGGCGCTGGGGTCGTTGCGCAATTCCGCCAATGTTCGGCCTTCATAGTCACCAAAATCCATCTCAATCAGGCGTGGTTCGATTTCCAGTTTCACTGCATTTGGGCCCGCGCTCAAAATTTCGGCGGTTTGCCGGGCCCGGACCAGTGGGCTGACATGCCAATGGGCGCCGTCCATTTCGGGCGGCGGGGTGTGGCCCGCAAGGGCTGCCCGGCCTTCTTCCGTCAGGGATATATCGGCCCGGCCCGTCAGCCGGCCCTCGCCATTCCAGGCCGTGCGTCCGTGGCGGATCATGCATAACAGGGCGGTCATTGTCCTAATTCTCCCATCGCGATGAGAAGTTGGCGGGTTGCCGCCGCCACCGTACGCTCGTTGGCAACAAAGGCGCGGGCATTGTCAGACAATTTATGCCGCAACGGCCCGTCATCCAGCAACCGGGCAATGGCCATGGCGAATTCATCGTCTGCCCCCGGTGTGGTCAACAGGCCGGTTTCACCGTCCCTGACCACATCCGGCACCCCCCGTTCGTTGCCTGCGACGACGACAAGACCGGCGGCTTGGGCCTCCAGATACGCCATACCATAGGCTTCACCAACGCCGGGCCACAGGTACAGGTCACATGATGCGTAGATTACGGGCAATTGATCCAGGGGCAGGGTACCTGGCAAAATTACATTATCGCCCACAACTGCCAACGCCGCCTGCACATCCTGGCGCGCGGGGCCATCGCCGATCACCAGCAACTGCCAGTCGGACCGGCCCATGCTTTGCAAACGTTCCAGTGCCGTGCCCAGACGTTTAAAGGAAGCTAGTTTGTCGCCGGGCCGCATCATGGCCACGGACAACAGCCAAGGTTGATCCGGGTTCAGACCAAAGCGCCGGGCCATTTCCCGGCGATCCGCCGTCGCATCGGCGAAAGGCCGTGCGTCCAGAAACGGCGGCAAAAATGCCAGTTTATGATCCGTCGGTATCAACGGGCGAACGCAGGCCATGTCCAGCCGTGTCAGGCAGAATACCCGGTCAGCCGCGGCAATGGCCTTAGCGGCTGCTCTATGGCCGATATCCCAGTCGCCACCGGCCCGCTTTGGTGCGAACGATGCTTCTGCGACCAGATAGGGAATGTCCAATGCCTGCGCCACCTTTGCGCCAAGCCAATCCGGTGCTTTGTGGTACAGGTGATAGGTAAACCAGGCGGTGGGTTGGTCTTTCTTATCCAGGGCGCGGTAGCGTTCGATCAAGGTTTCGGCCAGGGCAGTGCCTTGATCGCGCAGGGTTATTTGGCGGTCGGGGTCCCCCTTGCCGTCATAGGACCGAAAATCCGACGCGACCTCTACCCTGGCGCCACCGGCTTCCAGCGCCTGGATCAGTAACCGCCCCATACGTCGATCGCCCGACGGGGTGGCGTGGTTGGGTGCCTTCATGGGCGCGTAGAATGCGATGCGCTGGGCCGCCATCAGATTTGTCCGGATAGATGGGCGGCGGTATCGCTGGCGACATCGGCGGGGAGGTCTTCAATGGGCAATCCGAACTTACGGGCCAGGCGTTCGATCCAATAATTGTGGGAAAAATGCGTACGAACCCTGGCCTCGCCAGCCTCTCCCAACAGTTGTCGTTGGCCCGGGTCCGTGATCATATGGGCCAGGGCTTTGACCAGGGCAGCTCTATCTTCAGCTTTTACAAGAACCCCGGTTTTGCCATCGATGATCAGCTCCGGTATGGCGGAAACGGCAGTGGCCAGGCAGGCCAGACCCTGGCTTTGCGCTTCCATCAAGACGTTCGGCAGGCCGTCCCGGTCGCCATCATCGGCAATACGGCTGGCCAATACGAAAATATCGGCCGCACGATAGGCCGCCAGGACGGCTTCCTGGCTTTGTGCGCCGTGCCATTCCACCTTTGCGCCGATGCCGGCTTGCTCGGCCTGATGTTGTAATTTCTCCGACAAGGTGCCGCCGCCAATATGAACCAGACGCCACTGCAGAGACGGTGGCAGGGCGGCCAGGGCGGCGATCAGATCGTCATAGCCCTTTTTGGCCACCGCGCGACCGACCGATAGAATTCGCACGGGCTGGCCTGGGTCGCTGCCATCCCGGTTAAATCGAGGCCTGTCCATCTTGGCAAACTGGTCCAAATCCAGGCCGTGGTAGACCAGGGATACAGTGTCATTGCCATTGTGATCCGGTGCCAGGGCGGCCAAATGATCATGGGCTGCCTGGCTGCACGTGACCAGCCAATCCAGATCCGCCAGCTTTTCCCGTTTTTCCCATTCCGGGCTGGTCCAGATATCCTTGGCGTGGGCCGAACAGCTCCACGTCCGGTTGGTAATATGGGCGGCATAGCGGGTGACGGAGGCCGGGGTATGCAGGAAATGGGCGTGTAGATGTTCTATTTCATCACCTAATTCGGCCGCCAGCACCAGGGCCTGGCCAAACCGACGCACCCGGTTCGGCCAGGCCCTGGGGCGGTCCCGCCACAAATCTCCCAACCACAGACGCCGGGCCGGGCCGTATCCGGGTTTCCGGCGCACGGCTTTCCAGGCGCGCCAGACCCGCAACGGCTCCTGATACAGATATTCCGGCAGATAACTCACGCTGGCGGCAATTCGGCCGTGCACGGGATGGGTCGTCCGGTCGGTCGGGTGACGCAGGGAAATTATGCGAATGTCCAGGCCGCGCAGTTCCAGGGCCTCTATCTCCTGGGCGATGAAAGTTTCCGACAGCCGGGGATAGCCTTTCAGTATAAAGGCCACGGGTGACTTGGTGGGCACAGGGACCGGAGCTGGGACCGGAGCTGGGACCGGAGCTGGGAGGGGGGCTGAATTTGGCAATGTGGCAGTCCGGTGGATCAACGGATGTTGAAATTGGTTCTAATCGCCTGAAGATGCCTTGGCGCGGTTCGCCGCCGCGACTTTTGTAGCGGACTTTACCGGCGCCGGGGTGCTTGCCTCAACCGTCGGGTCCAACAACCACGGGGCCACCAGGCGGTTGACATTGTCCAAACCCTCCAACAGGCCGGGCACAATGACGTCTCTGGGCCGGTTCTGATAGGGCAGTTCGCGCAAGGCCTTGCCCATGACGTCCGCATCCCGCTTGCCATCATCCTCCAACATGCGCACCAGGCCTATTTCCTGGGCTCGACTGGCACGAATGAATTGCTCCATGCGCGGTCGGGTGCGGGGAATGATCAGGGCCCGTTTGTTAAAGCTCAAGATTTCGCAAAATGTATTGTAGCCGCCCATGGCGACAACGCCGACGGCATTGTCTTCCAGTTCTTCCAACTTGGCATCAAAGGTAATGGCCTGCACCCGGTCCAGACGGTTGGCCCGGTCGATAAATTCCGCCTGGGTCTCCGGCTGCATGAAGGGGCCCAGAACGATCAGGGCGGGATATAACATCCGGCTGTCGGCCTCGTAGGCGCGCAGGACCCAATCGATTAATCCTTCGCCATCGCCGCCGCCGCCCGTGGTGACCAGAACATATGGCTCCGACACAATTGCCGGTAGGGGCCTGGTTGAACGCTCCGTCGGCGTCCGGCGCGGCAGATAACCGGTGTAGGTCATGCGTTTGCGTACCTGGCGTGGCACTTGCAGACCTTGTAGAGGGTCGCAAATCTGCGGCAGGCCATAGACCCAGATTTCATCATATAGATCACGCAGGGCCGGCATGACATTCTTACGCCGCCATTCCGGTGCCAGCATCAAGGGATCATCCATGATGTCGCGCAGGCCCAATATTAACCGGGTGCCCCGCGCCTTCATCATGCGCAGGGTTTCTTCAACTTCACCCCGCAGACCCAAAGGTTCCTTGTCGACGATAATCATATCCGGGGCAAAAATATCCGCGGTGTGTTTGATAATCTCGGCCCGCATGTGAATGGTTTGTTCAAAATCGATGCCCAGGTTCAACGAGGTGTATTCACCATTGCGCAATTTGATAACACCGGGGATCCGCACGAAATCCACCCGGGCGCGAAAATCAAAACTGCCAATGATCGGTGATCCGGACAGGATCAAAACGGACAAGTCCGGGTACTCACGCACCAAGGCATGGGCAATGGTGCTGCACCGTCGTAGATGGCCCAGGCCCATTGTATCGTGGCTATAAATAAGAACGCGGGACCCCCGCATTCCTTCAAGCGTGCCTTTAGGCATGCCAGCTACCCCCCTTAAGGCGTTGCCGTTTCATGAATTGCCGGGACTATGACATGTCATGGCAAAGACAAAAAGCAACTTTTTGAACGTATAGTGATTTTTGCTACAGATTGTTAACCACTGCATGCAGTACACATTTTGGGATTTGGTTAACATTTACCCTCTGGACGCTGTGGGTTATGGTGCATCTGCTAGCGATTCGGGTGAAAACTGAACAGATAGTGTCAGTGTTTTTGGCGAACCTTTTGTTCAGTGGGTGTTTTCGTCAGCGACTGCGGGGAGCGGACACGGCGTATGGAAAAGACCATTTTTGGTTATGTTTGGCGATTTTCGCGCCGACAACAAATTACGATGACAATTATGTCGGCGGCTTCATTGCCGTTTCTCTATCTGTTTTACGAAGTCCCGAAAACCATCATCAACGAGGCGATCCAGGGGATCGGCGTCGAATACCCTTTGAATCTAGGGGAAAAGATGACGGTTTCCATTTTTGGCGTGGATATTCCACTTTTAGGCCCTTTTGACCTGATCATCGACCAGGCCCCGTATCTGTTTATTCTGTGCGCCGTGTTTTTGCTGTTGGTGGGCGTCAACCAAGGTTTCAAATACGTCATCAATGTCTACAAGGGCCTGACGGGCGAGCGGATGCTGCGTCGCCTGCGCTTTGAATTGTATGGCCGGGTTCTGCGTTTTCCCCTGCCAACTTTCAAAAAGATGAGCCAGGGCGAAATTATCCCCATGATCACGGCCGAGGTGGAACCTCTGGGCGGTTTTATTGGCGATGCCTTTTCCCTGCCCGCATTCCAGGGCGGTTATCTGGCGACCATTTTGGCCTTTTTGTTTTTGCAGGATTGGCGCATGGCCGCTGCTGCCGTCTCGTTATATCCCCTGCAATTATGGCTGATCCCGAAACTACAGCGTAAAGTCAACTTGCTGGGCAAGGAGCGCGTGGCCAGGGTTCGCCGTCTGTCCGACAAGATTGGTGAGACGGTGCAGGGCGTGCAAGAAGCCCACGCCCATGATACCTCCAACTTTATTTTGACGAATTTCGCTGATCAGCTGTTCTGGATTTACGGCGTGCGGGAGCGTATCTACCGGCAAAAATTCGTCATCAAATTCCTCAATAATTCAATCCAGCAACTGGGGCCTTTCGCATTTTATGCCATTGGCGGCTATTTCGTTATCGAGGGCCAATTGGAAATCGGCACACTGGTGGCGGCAATCGCGGCCCATAAGGATCTGGCCGCACCGTGGAAAGAGCTGCTGAATTACTATCAGATGCAGGCGGATGCCTCGATCAAGTATGATCAAGTGGTCAGCCAATTCGGCCCTGCCGGCATGCGTGGGCCGGACTATCAACTGATAGAACCTGATGATCTGTCGCCCTTAAGCGGTGAATTGACGGCCACCAACCTGACCTTGAACGATGATCAGGACGCCCCTGTGGTGGATGGGATCTCGCTGCGCCTGGAGCTGGATAAACGCTATGCCATCGTTGGTTCGGGCGGCAGCGGCAAGGAGGAGTTGACCCTGTTGCTGGCCCGCTTGCTGGATCCCGACAACGGTAACCTGAACCTTGGCGGCAACGACGCGGCGATTTTGTCGGAGGCTGTGACAGGCCGGCGTATTGCCCATGTTGGTGCCTCGGCCTTTGTTTTTGCCGGCTCTATTGCCGACAATTTGTTCCTGGGCCTGAAGCATCGGCCCTTGGCACCTGCCGATTATGATGATGCGGGCGCTAAACAGCGTGCGACTTACGTTGATGAGGCCCGACGATCGGGCAATATCGAATACGATTTGCACGCGGACTGGATTGATTATGCCGCCGCTGGTGTTGATGACGCCGCGGCCCTGCGTCAGTCCGGCCTGGCCGCGTTAAAACGGATCGGCATGGATGAAGAAGTTTACCAGTTCGGTCTGCGCGGCATCATCGATCCAACCGTGCGCACGGACCTGGCGGTGGCAATTTTGCGGGCCCGGGCCGGATTACGCCAGCATATGGCGGATGACCCGGCGCTGCTTGATCTGGTGGAAGGCTTTGATGGTGCGGCCTACAACATGAATGCCTCGGTCGGTGAGAACCTGATGTTCGGCAATCCCGTAGGTGATACCTTTGATGTGGAGCATCTGGCTGAACACCCTTATGTCCTGGATGTGCTGGAACAGGTCGGCTTGACGGAACAGTTCCTGTCAGTGGGTTTCCAGGTCGCCTCGACGATGGTGGAATTGTTCGCCGATTTGCCGCCCGATCACGAGCTGTTCCAGCAATTCAGCTTTATCTCGGCCGACGAATTGCCCGATATTCAGGCGCTGTTGCAACGCAGTGACCGGGCCAATCTTGCTGCCTTGCCGGACGAGGATCGGGGGCAGTTGATGTCATTGCCGTTCAAATTGATCCCGGCCCGCCACCGCCTTGGTTTAGTGGACGATGACCTGCAAGCCAAGGTATTGGAAGCGCGTCGTTATTTTGCCGCCAACCTGCCTGAGGACCTTGCCAAGTCGGTGGAATTCTTTGACGCAGACAAATACAACGCCTCGGCCAATATTCAGGACAATATTCTGTTTGGCAAGGTCGCCTACGGCCAGGCCCAGGCGGCGGATCGCGTCGGCGTCCTGATCTCTCAGGTGGTGGAGGAACTGGGTCTGCATGAAACCGTGGCCGAAGTTGGTTTAAGCTTTGAAGTCGGCATTGCCGGCTCCAGATTATCCACTGCGCAACGGCAAAAACTGGCCTTGGCACGGGCCTTGGTCAAGCGGCCCGATATCCTGATTATGTCTGAAACCACAGCATCTCTGGACTCAGCCACACAAGCGGGGATAATGGAAGCCTTGTTAGCGGACTTCGACGGGCGCTGTTTGATCTGGTCCGTGCAGCGAACCAGCATGGCGTCCGGCTTCGATGAAGTTCTGGTCATGCGCCAGGGCAGATTGATGGAACGTGGCAGCTTTGCCGAATTGAGTGAAAGCAATGAGTATGTCAAAGAAATGCTGGCATCAGAGTAGGCGGATGCGCCGTAAACTGGGCGGGGGTCGATCATGAGTTTGAATGAAGAAGTTGAACTTCTGCGCAGCATACCCTTGTTTGCCAATATAGAGCCGTCGAAGTTGAAGCTGTTGGCCTTTACCTCCGAGCGCCTGGCCTTTCAGGAAGGGCAAAGCCTGTTTCACCAGGGCGATATTGGTGATGCGGCCTATTTGGTCGTGGATGGTACCGCGGATGTGGTCATTGAAGGGCCCGACGGCAACAAGATTACGGTGGCGCAGATCGGCCGCAATGCCTTTGTTGGTGAAATCGCCATTCTGTGCGACGTGCCCCGCACCGCCACCATTACGGCAACATCGAAACTGGATACTTTGCGGGTCAGCAAGGATTTGTTCTTCCGTCTGGTCAACGAATTCCCCACCATGGCGGTGGAGATCATGCGTGAACTGGCCCACCGTCAGGAACAATCCAATCTGCAATTGACTCAAGCCAACCAGCGCATTCGCGAGCTGGAAAACAGGGCCGGTTAAGCTGCAAAAAGCTCGATTTACATCTCCGATTGGTTCAAATGAGTAGACTGGACAGCGCCATACGCCGCTTACAGGCCCAACGCGCCTGCCTGGACTGGGCTGTCGGCGAACTGGCGGCCCTGCCTGATCTGGCCACCGCCCCGGTGCTGGAACTGGGTTTGGGTAATGGCCGCACCTATGACCATCTGCGTGACCGTCTCCATGACGCTCATGGTGACCATCTGCCGAACCGGGAGATTTTTGTCTTTGAGCGCAAGGTCGCGGCCCACCCTGATTGCGTGCCCGATGCGGCACATCTTTTTGAGGGCGATTTTCGCGACAATCTACCCAATGCACTTGCCCGTATTGGAGCCCGGGCGGGGCTGGCCCATTGCGATATCGGCAGCGGTGATGCGGCACTTACCAAGGCTTTGGCGGATTTTGTCGGACCGGCGCTGGCGCCCCTGCTCGCACCCGGTGCCGTGGTTGCGGCTGATCAGGCCCTGGCCATTCCCGGCTGTCAGCCCGTACCCCTGCCCGATGGCGTGGCCGTGGGGCGCTACCACCTCTATCGCATGGCATCGGGGTAAAGCGACATCTTATGACCCAGATGAGTAGTGACCAGGCCATTGCCCGGCTGGCCAAACGGCCCCCTGTCGGGGCCTCCAAGTTATTGGGTTCGGAACCGGTTGAGATTGATACCGAACGGGGTTTCGCCCGCATTGCCTATGCGGCAAAGCCTGAATTCTGCAATTATCTGGGCCTCGTGCACGGTGGTTTCCTTTCCGCCATGATGGATGAAGCCATGGCTATTGCCGCCGCAGCACAGCGAAATTTTGAATATGTGGTGCCGACCCTGGCCATGAAAACCACCTATCTGGCACCGGCCAAACCGGGGCGTTTGCTGGCTGAGGGATTGGTGGTTCGGGCGGGACGCCGGGTGGCGTTTCTCGAGGCGAAACTGTTCAACGAAGACGGCATTTTGGCTGCCACCGCATCGGCCACCGCACATATCCGCAAGGCACCCTGGTTATGAGCGACCCGGACCGCCACATGGACGCGCGTCTTCTGCGCCACCAACAGCGTGACCGGGGCCCCGCAGCGGCGGTGCTGGGCCATCGTCTGCTGGCCATTGATCCAGCAGCCGGGGCCGTCGAAATCGAATTCCAGGCGCAGGACCATTTGTTCAACCCCATGGGTGTGATGCAGGGGGGCTTCATCTCCGCCATGCTGGATCAGGCCCTCGTCGATGCCGTTGTTGCCCTGACGGATTTACAATATTTCGTCATCATGTTGGAGATGCAGTGCAACTTCCTTGCCGCCATTGGTTCTGGGCCCCTGCGCTGCCGGGCCACCGTCACCCGCCGGGGACGTTCCACCGCCTTTGTGGAGGCGTCCCTGTTCGACAGCGCCGGTGAATTGGCCGCCACGGCGACGGCGGTCACATCCCTGCAACCCCGCGACGGCGACAGCGATGCCAGTCATGCCGGGGCCCAAAATGATAATCCGAACGAGGAATAGACAATTTTTCCAGGAATCGCATTGAATCGCATTTTCGGCACGGCAACCCTGGACAGGCAATTCAATTTCCATTATGAACCGCAACGTCAAAGGGCGCACAGCGCTTACCGGGTCATTAGCAAAGTTCACCCGGTCGACAGGTTGCCCAGGTAGCTCAGTTGGTAGAGCAGCGGACTGAAAATCCGCGTGTCGGTGGTTCGAATCCGCCCCTGGGCACCACTTTTTTCTTTTACAAACAAATGATTATGGTGTGTCGGCACTGCCTTCCTGTGGGCTTTCTTGTTCGCGCGCGACCATTGAGTAAGCAATCCATCGCGGCGTTTAAGGTGTGTTGGTTAGTGTCCTCGCGCCGGGGTTCCCAACTCGTCGCGCAGGAATTCGCCGAGCATCCGGAACTCGTCACCGCGTTGCGACGTTTTGCGCCATGCCAGGGCGATACGGCGGGAAGCCTTGGGGCTTGAGAACGGTCGAAAATCCAATTTAAGCCCGCGCAGGATGCCTGCATCCACCGCCATTTTGGGTAACACAGCGACACCGAGCCCATTGTCGACCATCTGCACCAGGGTATGCAGGCTTGTGGCCTGAAATTGGCCGGTTTGTACCCTTTCGTCCAACGCACCCATGGCCAGGGTCTGCTCGGTCAGGCAATTGCCGTCCTCCAGAACCAGTAAAGCATCCCGATCCCGACCCCGGTCCATGCGGGCGGGCGTCATTGTTTCGAACCCAGCCATTGCATGGCCGCGCGGAAATACGGCGAGGAAAGGATCGTCGGCGAATTCGAACTGTTCCAGCTTATCCAACTTTTCTGTCTTTTGCGGCAGTGCCATCAACACCAAATCCAACGTGCCGTCTGCCAATTTTTGCAGCAGGGGGCCCGTCTTTTCTTCCCGCAAATACAGCGCTAGGTCGGGATAGGCGTCCCGCAATCCAGGCAGCACCCGGGGCAGTAAAAATGAACTGATGGTGGGGATCACGCCCATCCACAGTTCGCCGGAAAGCGGTGCGCCCGCACTTCTCACCATGTCCGTCAAATCGTCGAGTTTGGTCACGACCTCCCTGGCTAAACCAACCATTTCCCGACCCAACGGCGTCAACATGACGGAACGCTTCGTCCGCTCGAAAAGGGAGGCGTCGAGGATCGTCTCCAATTCCTTGATGCTGGCACTCAACGACGATTGGGTGACCAAACAAGCCTCTGCAGCGCGGCTGAAATGACAATGTTCCGCCAGGCTCAGGAAATGACGGAGTTGTCGAAGGGTAGGTTCAGGGAGCATTGGGTAATTTCCAAATAATCGATTTAATCAATTAATATAATAAAAATTACCAATTTTACCAATATATAAACCACCCCTATATTGCCATTCAAGACATCAACGGAACCGGTCGAAAGACCATGTACAAAACCCTTTCAAGGAAAAGAAAATGACAATGACGACAGTCCCCAACGTTACGTTTAAAACGCGGGTCCGCAATGACGCCATCGAAGGCGACAATCCGTTCGAGTGGAAAGACCTGACCAGCGACGATGTATTCAAAGGTAAGCGGGTGGTTTTGTTCGCATTGCCCGGGGCCTTTACGCCGACCTGCTCGACCAGACACCTGCCACGCTATGAAGAACTTGATGCCGAATTCCGCGCCGAAGGTATTGACCAGATTGTCTGCCTGTCTGTGAACGATGCCTTCGTGATGTATCAATGG
>Ga0233439_10002296_pt1 | contig 21945 bp, 22 predicted proteins | sample SI_123_September_6_FD_182713 | JGI IMG/M metagenome (GOLD analysis project Ga0233439, IMG submission 182713) | Seawater microbial communities from Saanich Inlet, British Columbia, Canada - SI_123_September2016_100_MG | ecosystem: Environmental > Aquatic > Marine > Inlet | place: Canada: British... | reverse complement strand
AAGAGCTAGCAAGTCAAATAAATGGCAGTTCACTTCTAAATACTAATGGAAGTATTTATATATATAAATCAAAATCAATCTATGATGCTGGTTTAAAAGATATTAATTATAGAAAAACTTTAGGTTTGAATGCACAAATGTTGAATCCTTCAGAGCTTAACAAGTTGGAGCCTAATATAAATTTAACTGAGGGTGGTGCGTCCTATTTTCCAGATTGTGCTTATATGAACGATCCTGGAAAAATGATGAAACTATTGTTAGATGCTTGTATTGAAAAAGGATGTCAAGTTATTAGGCAGACTGCTCAGAATATAGAAAGATCGAATAATGGTGTCAAAATAACTTTAGATGATAAATCTAAAATATTATCAAAACATTTGGTTATATCCGCAGGTGCTTTTTCTAAGAAGTTTGCAAAACAAGCTGGTGATAACATACCTTTAGATGTTGAGAGGGGATACCATGTTGAATATGATATGAAGGAACCACTCCTATGTAGACCATGCTGTTCTGCTGATGGCGGTTTTTATATGTCTCCAATGTCAGGAAGATTAAGGGTTGTTGGCACTGTAGAACTTGGCGGATTGAGTCCTCAGATTTCTAAGCATAGAATTAGTCATCTTGAGAAGGGTGCATTAAATTATTTTCCAGGTTTAGGAAAATCAAGTAGGTCATGGCTGGGGTTTAGGCCATCAATCCCAGATAGTAAACCTGTCATTTCAGCCTCTAGAAAAGGTAATGATATTATTTATGCTTTTGGTCACGGCCATATAGGTCTTACATTGGCTCCAGTTACTGCAGAAATTGTAGAGTCAATAATCTCAGGAAAAAAACCACCCATTCCAATTAATGAGTTTTCAGCACAAAGGTTTTAAAGATTTAATTTTAATTTAGAATTGAGATTTTATTTCTTTTTGACAAACTTCATCAGTCGTTTCTTCTTTTGAATTTGGCGTGCAGATAGAATATTTTTTTTATCTTTAAATGGGTTATCACCGCTTTTATATTGAATTTTAATAGGGGTATTGGTTAATTTAAGTGCTGTAATAAAAAAATTCTTTAAAAAGCGTTCATAACTATTTGGGACGTTTTGAACGTGGTTACCATGGAAGATCAAAGTGGGCGGAAAAATGTCAGATTGATTCACAAATTTTAGCCTCATTCTTTTTCCAGCGACTGGAGGAGGTCGGTGTGTGTTGTTTGCCTGTTCTAATATTCGATTTAGAAGTGAGGTTGGAAATCTGCCACCTGCGTTCTCATAGGATTTTTTAATAGGTGAGAATAATTTACCAACGCCTGATCCATGGAGTGCAGAAATGAAATGAACTGTGGCGTAATTTACAAAAGATAGTTTTATATCAAGCTTTCTTTTGACTTCACTTTTTTGATAATCATCTAAGCCATCCCATTTGTTGATTACTATTAGTAAAGCTCTTCCTTTGTCGGCAATTAACCCTAAGAGTGTTGCATCTTGCTCTGTGACTCCTTCGTGGGCATCCAATACTAAAATAACGACATGCGATTCATTTATAGCATCTTTGGCTTTTATAATACTAAAAATTTCAACTTTTTCACTAACACTTCTTTTGCGTCTTATACCAGCTGTATCAATTAGTGTGTACTGCTGCCCCTCCCGCTCAAAAGGTATAAATATTGAATCTCGGGTGGTTCCAGGCAGGTCAACTGCCATGACTCTTTCTTCTCCTAAAATTCTATTTATTAGAGTTGATTTTCCAACATTAGGTCTGCCCAGAACAGCAACTGCAATTCCGTCTAGTTCAGGTTTTTCCACCTTAACAGCTTCAGGTAGGAGTGGGATTGTTTTTTCTATTAGGCCAGGAATGCCTTGGTTATGTTCTGCTGAAATAAGTGTGGGGTCACCTAATCCAAGCTCATAAAATTCTGATGCTGCGGTTTTATTTAAACCTTCAGCTTTGTTGCAAACTAAGACAATGTTTTTCTTTAGCTTTCTTAGTTGAGCTGAAATATCTAAATCTAAGGAAGTGACCCCATCTTTATTACTAACAATAAAGTATATGACATCGGACTCGTTTAGCGCATTTATTACTTGACTATGAATGCCCGTATCTATGATTGAATTCTCATTAGTTAGGCCGCCAGTATCGACAATAGAACAATAAATTCCATTCTCTAGCTCGATGTTTGCATATTGACGGTCTCTAGTTAGTCCTTCAAAATCTGAGACGAGGGCTTGCCTAGAATTACTTAGACGATTAAATAGTGTCGACTTGCCAACATTAGGCCTGCCAACCAGAGAAATGATAGGATAGCTCACAATAAGTAACCAGAAGTGTTGTTAACTCAGATCGTCCAGCTTGATCTGAATTAATTGAGTAAGGCTTGAGTTTTCAGTTATATTTTCAATCGCTAGTGCATAATTATTTTTGGCTTCTTCTATGTTTCCTAGATCTAGATACACATCTCCAGCAAGATTGTAAAATAATCCTGAAAAACCCTCTACATTCTCTATATTGAGAACGGATAGAGCTTTTTCATGCTGTCCAAGTTCCAAGTAAAGCGAGGCTGTTCGTAAAATTGCTGTCGAAGCAATAACAGAATTTTCTCTTGTCGTTAAAGGCTTAATGGCATCTAGCGCTAGAGAGTAATTTTCAGCATCAAACAAATACTTAGCCATCAATAGGGTGCCCTGGTCTGCATAAGTGCTAGAAGGGTGGTCTTTAATCAGTTTGTCGTAAGCGCCAACATTGGCTGAGTCTGAAGCATAGCTCAAGTATAGCGTTCTGGCATTTAAAGCCTGACTATCTTGATAATCAACATATGAATTCCAGCCAAAGATACCTGCAAGACCTAGAACTGCACCCGCAATGATTTGTTTGCCATTGGCATCCCACCATTTTTTAATCTTGTCGACCTGCTCTTCTTCTGAGTCGCTAATTTCTATAAAGTTTTTCATAATATCTCCTGAAGATGGTGAATGATACCCTCAAGTTTAATTGATTGCTGAACTCCTTGGCCTTTTAAGGGCTTTATACTAATAAGGCCCTCTAATAATTCTTCTTCTCCAAGAATCATGGCGAAGTCAGCTTCAGATTTATTTGCTTTTTTCATTTGGCTTTTTAGGTTGCCAATGCCCAAATCATTAGTAATCGTTATGTTGGGGAAAGTTTCAAGAATTTTCTTTGAAAGAATCATAGATTCAATGCGGGCGCTGTTTCCGATTGACGCAAAATACAAATGAGGCCTCTTGCTAATTAATTGATCAGACTTGTCTTCAATGAGAAGAGCTATTCGCTCCAAACCCATAGCAAATCCAATTGCAGGGGTAGGATTGCCACCCATTTTTTCTACGAGTCCATCATATCTTCCACCACCACAAATTGTTCCTTGAGAGCCTAGGTCATTTGAAATCCATTCGAAAACAGTTTGGTTATAGTAGTCAAGCCCTCTAACGAGTTTTGGGTTGACCTTGTATAAAATATTAAGGCTCTCTAAGTATTTCTTTAAAGCATTAAAGTGATGATTTGAGTCATCATCAAGATGATCAATCATTTTTGGAGCACTAGAAATTAAACTTTCTAGGTCCTTGTTTTTGCTATCTAAAATTCTCAGTGGGTTTGTTGTTAAGCGCCTGAGACTGTCCTCATCTAGTTGATCTTTGTTATCATTAAAGTATTCCGTCAATGTTTCTCTATAAGTGGCGCGACTTTTCGCAGAGCCTAGAGAGTTGATTTCCAGTACAGCATCAATGCCTAATTTTTTCCATAGAGAGTGAGTAATTGAGATTAACTCAGCATCAATTTTCGCATCAGAAGCCCCAAAAACTTCAGCACCAACCTGGTGAAATTGACGGTATCTTCCCTTTTGAGGCCGCTCATGCCTAAACATGGGGCCGTTATAAAAAACTTTTTGAATTCCCTCTCTTGGTAAATTATGCTCAATCATCATTCTTACAACACCTGCTGTCCCTTCAGGTCTTAGGGTAAGTGAGTCACCATTATTATCCTTCCACGTGTACATTTCTTTTTCAACAATATCAGTTACCTCGCCAATGGCTCTTGAAAAAGTTTCTGTACTCTCAACGTTTGGAGTTCGGCAATATTTATAGCCATAAGAGATAAGAAGATTGCTGATAGTGCTATCTAAAAAACTCCAGATATTTGAATCTGCAGGAAGAAGATCATTCATTCCACGAATAGCTTGAATTTTTTTTGACATTTATTATCTTAAAAATGTAATTAAAAGTATTTTACCAATTAAATCTAACTTTGAGTCCTTGCAATAATTAAGTTCTACAAACCTTAGCTATTTTTTATTCCGCTCGGTACGTGCCCTGTAGGGACATATTGAGATGCAGATTCACAATGTTGTTGCTGATCATCAAAAAATATGTCTGCTGCAAATTGTTTTAGAAAGACTCCTTTTTCAAGGCCACCTAAAAAGAATGACTCGTCAATCCTAATGCCCCACTCCCGCATAGTATGAATAACTCTTCTATGCGATGGAGCCGATCTTGCGGTAACCAAAGCCGTTCTAATTGGATTATTCTCTTCTGGAAATGTTGATTGAATTTTTTGCAGAGAAACTAAAAATGATTTGAATGGGCCTGCTTTTAACTCAATTTTTTCAGATAGAATTTCATTTTCATGAAAAGCCTCTAGCCCTTTCTCTTGAAATATTCTTTCAGCTTCATCAGAAAATATGACAGCATCCCCATCAAAAGCGATCCTTAATTGAGAAGGGTGACTATTATTAGATTTTGATTCTACGATAGAGGCTGCAGCGTAACCTGATTGGAGTGCTTTCTGTACATCGTTGTAGTTACTTGATAAAAATAAATCAGCTTCAAAAGCTCCTACAAAGGGGTGAGTGCTCTCCCCACGAGTAAACGCAGCCCTTGAAATATTAAGATCATAATGCTCAATTGAGTTAAATATTCTAAGACCAGTGTCAGCACTATTTCTGGATAGCAGAATGACATCAATTGGCGTTTTTTTACTGTTAAGTTTTAATAATTTTTTAACAAGTGTAAAGCCTACTCCTGGCTCTAAAACAACATGCTCATTTTGTTGTTGATGTTTGGCATAGGCATCGATTCCCTTTTCTTTAAATATCTTATGAGAATGATCAAGGTTGAATAGTGCTCTTGAGGATATAGCAATTACCAGTTTTGTGTTTTCAGAAGTTATTTTCTTGTTACCCATTCTGCTCCATTGTACCTATCCAAACAATAATCAAGCCATCTTAACATGAAGATGTTAAGCTCTAGTTGGAAGGATAAGTCACTACAATCATTGATTAAAGGGTGATTGGAATTGATTCTTGTTTCGTTGCATATTGAGGTAACCTCTAATAGCTTTGCATCAAAATAAATTTTGAATTGAATATCGGGACGATTGATAACTATTTCTGAGGATATATTTTGATGAGTTAGTGTATATGTCCCAGTATATGGAGACTTTTCATGACAGATAAGGTGGAGGTCATTTGATGGTCTCTTAATTCCAACAAAATCCTCTTTGATTGATGGGAGAAATGGTACAAGTCTTGAAATTTTTTTAAAGTTTAGTTCAAAAATCTCATATAAATTCGAGTAAGTTACTCTCTGTTGATTATAAATGCGTTTGGTTTGGATCTGATCATTCATCATTAAATTAACACTTAGATTATTGACTAACAAGGTTCATACTAAATCTGTTTGAAATTCTCGTATTTTATGAAACTCTAAAAATCACCCTGGTCAAAATTAGTCATGTTGTTGATGTATGAGGCATCCATTTGTTCATCATTGACGCCTTGGAATCGATCTTCAAAAGCTAAATCTTCAAATCTGGAGTATTGACCTACAAAGGCAAGCTTAATGTTGCCCGTGGCTCCATTTCTATGTTTAGCAATTCTTAGGTCTGCCTTTCCAATCTCCTCAGGATTGGTATACGCATCATCATGATAAACCTCATCTCTATAGATAAACCCAATAATGTCGGCATCCTGCTCAATGGATCCAGACTCTCTAAGATCGGCCATCTGAGGAATTCTGCCTTTGCCAGTTTTAGTTCGAGATTCAACACCTCGATTTAGCTGGGATAGAGCAATGACTGGAACATTAATTTCTTTTGCAAGCGCCTTTAAAGATCGAGAAATTTCTGAAATTTCCTGAACACGATTCTCTGACTTGCCGTGCACTGTCATGAGTTGTAAATAATCCACCATGATGAGGCCTAGGTCTGGGTATCTTCTTTTAAGTCTTCTGCATTTTGCCCTGATTTCAGTAGGGGTTATTGAAGGCGTTTCATCGATTAGAATTGTATTTTCTTCAAAGGCCCTGACTGCATGATTAAAACTGTTCCAATCAATCTCAGACATGTCGCCATCTCTCAACTTACTAGAGTCAATTCTTCCAAAGGAAGAAATCATTCGAATGACCAATTGCTCGGTTGGCATCTCTAAACTGAATACTGCTACGGGCGTAGAATTGTGAATGGCAACGTGCTCAACAATATTCATTGAGAGAGCAGTTTTACCCATACTAGGCCTTCCAGCAATAATAATAAGGTCTCCATTCTGGAGGCCTGAAGTTAACTTGTCGAATTCAGAAAAGCCAGTTTCAGCTCCCTTGTAGCCTTTTAACTCCTGCATTTCATGGACACGATTGACAACATCTTTGATGATATCTTTTACATTGGTAATCTCTTGTTTGTTACGACTGACTTGCTCCGCTATTTCAAAGATTTTTCTCTCAGATAAATCAAGAAGGTCATTAACTTCAATGTTTTTTGGACTAAAGGCATTATCAGCCATTTCCTTGCCAATTTTTATGAGCTGTCTGAAGATTGAGAGTTCACGAACATGTTTCGCATAAGCCTCAATATTTGACACACTAGGAGTGTTTTCAGCTATTTGAGCTAAGTAGGTAAAACCTCCTATCGAATCCTCGTCGTGAGATTTAATGACTTGTTCTTTGACTGTTAGTATATCAGCTGGCTTGTCGTGTTCTAGAAGCGTGACTATTGCATCATAGATGATGCGATGTGAGGTTTGATAGAAGTCGTCAGAGCTAAGAATGTTAACGACGCTATCCCAGGATTCATTGTGCAGAAGTAGCCCGCCAAGAACAGACTGTTCGGAGTCTACTGAGTTAGGCGGTATTTTAGGGTTATCAATATCCATTGTCACATTTTAGAAAAATAAAAAGCCCTCAAAGAGGGCTTTTTATTTTAACTCACATAAGTGAATTGGATTAACTTATTCTGTTTCAGTCGCAGCAATAACAATAATTTGTACTGGTACAACAACTTCAGCGTAAAGAGAAACTGTCACTTCATATTCACCTGTATTTCTGATTGCTTCTGGCATATTAATATCACGTTTTTCAACTTCGAAACCTTGCTCAAGAAGATTGGCAGCAATTTCCGTAGTACTGACAGAGCCATAGAGTTTACCTTCTTCTCCGGCATTAGCAGATATTGTACAAACAACATCTTTCATTGCCAATTCTTTTGCCTCAGCATCTGATAATGCAGCAACTTCTTTTGCTTCAAGTTCTGCACGGATTGTTTCAAAAACAGCCATGTTAGCCTTGTTGGCAGGCTTAGCTTTTCCTTGAGGTATTAAGTAGTTGCGAGCATACCCTGACTTGACGTTTGCTATGTCTCCAAGGTTACCTAGTTTTTCATTTTTTTCTAATAAAATTACTTGCATAAGGTCTCCTATTTTTTATGTTTATCGGTGTAAGGGATTAGCGCTAAGAATCTAGCTCTTTTAATCGCAGTCGTCAATTGTCTTTGAAACTTTGCTGAAGTGCCAGTTATTCTTGATGGCGTAATTTTTCCACTATCATCAATATTCTTAAGTAGTATTTCGACATCCTTGTAGTCAATCTCTTTGAAACCAGCTTTTGTAAAACGACAAAAACGGTTTATAGGAATTTGAAATTTACGTCTTTTAGTAACTTGTTTTTTTGCCATTACAATCTCCTATTTCTTATCTGAGTTTTGATCTTTGGCTTTATCCTTGCCTTGATCTTTAACTTTATCTTTATCAGCTTCTGCAACCATAATTGATGGTTCAGTGACAGCCTCAGACTTGGAAATGATTAGGTTCCTTAGGATGGCATCGTTGAAGCGAAAGTTATAGTTTAATTTATCAAGTGTATCTTTATCACACTCAACATTCATCATTAAGTAATGCGCTTTATAAATTTTGTTGATTGGATAGGCTAGGTGCTTACGACCCCAGTCCTCATTTCTGTGAACAATACCTTTACCCGAGGTGATTAGCTCTTTGTACTTTTCAATCATTGTTGTAACCTGAGAACTTTGATCAGGGTGAACAATGAGAGTTATTTCATAATGTCTCATTTACATCTCCTTATGGATTAAAAAAGCTTGCCAACATGTGCTGGTCAAGCAAGGAAGTGGGTATTTTATACTAGTTATTCTATACTTATCAATTATTTGCTCTTCTTATCGTATTTTGATTAACATTAATATAAACTTTGATTTATGACATCCAAACTAGAAGTATGTATCGATAGCATCTCTGGTCTAGAGGCCTGTGTTAATGGAAATGCAGATCGAATTGAGCTTTGTAGCTCATTAAAGTATGGTGGGTTGACACCATCTGATGAATTGATGAATTATGCTTCAAAAATTAATATTCCTGCTAGAGTGATGATCCGTCCCAAAAAAGGCAATTTCGTATACTCAGATGAGGATCTGAATCAAATGTTAGACGATATTGATAAAGCTCGCTCTTATAAATTAGATGGGATAGTTTTTGGAGCTACACTGCCGAATGGTGAGCTTGATGAGGTATTTTTAAAAGAATTAATTAGTCATAGTCATGGCTTTAAAAAGACTTTACATCGTGCCGTAGACACTATTCCAAATACTATCGAAGCAGTTGAGGTTGCAATTAATCTTGGTTTTGATACGATTTTGTCTTCTGGTGGCTCTCAGACTGCTATTGAAGGCTTAGAAGTTTTAAAAGCGATGCATAAAAAAGCATCTGGGAGAATTGAAATCATGCCGGGGTCCGGCATAAATTCTCAAAATATAAAGGCAATTCTAACTGTTTGTGATTTTGGCTGGCTTCATTCATCTTGCTCTATTTTTAGTCAAAATGTCAAAACTACTGATACTCAAACTATCAAAGAGATAAAAAATGCAATTAATGAATAAATTCTGGATAAAGAGAATATGTTTAATAGTTATATTTATCTTTACAGCTTATTTGTTCTATCTAAATAATAAAGTAAAGTCTCAATTTTCAGCTGAGATAAAGGTCTCAAAAAATGTCACCCAGATCAACTATTCTTTTAATGATTACCCTCGAGAGCTTATCAATATGCTTCTTCTTGTAGAAGACCAATCCTATTTCTATCATCACGGTGTTGACTTTAAAGAGATTATAAGGGTTGTCTATGGATATTTATTTGAGGGTAAAGCGCTCAGGGGTGCGAGCACAATTACCCAGCAGTTAATTAAAAATACACTTCTTTCAAGGGAGAAAACCTTTTCCAGAAAATCTGAAGAGGCATTGATGTCAATACTTCTAGAGCTGTCTTACGATAAAGAATTTATTCTTGAGAGGTATATGAATACGGTATATTTAGCCCAAAAAGGAGATATGGCCTACCATGGCTTTCCCAGTGGAAGCTATTATTACTTTAACAAAGATATTATTGATTTGAGTCTAGAGCAAATGGCAATACTTGTTGCCTTACTTAAAGGGCCTTCTTACTATAATCCTATAAACTATCCTGATAGACTTGATGGGCGCGTTAAGATGATTTTGATGATGCATGAAAACTATAAAAAAATATTTTGATGAATTTACTTGCGATAGATACCTGTACTGAAATTGCATCGGTCACTTTAATGACTTCTGGGTCTAGAGTGAGCCGTGTTTTGTCTGGTGTTCAAAAAAGTTCTGGCCATATTCTCAAACTCTGTGATGAGGTTTTTCATGAAGCAGGAAAACAAATAAAAGATGTTGATTCAATTATCTTTACTAAAGGTCCGGGCGCATTCACTGGTGTAAGAATGTGTGTTGGAGTTGTTCAAGGACTATCCATGTCTTGTAATATTCCAACGATAGGATTTTCAACACTTGAGTTGCTTGGATATAGAGCATCACAAATTCTTAAATCTGAAAAAATAGCTGTAGCTCTTGATGCTAGAATGGGAGAGGTTTATTGGGCCGTTTATACTCAGGGAGAAATTAGTAAATTACGAATTTGCAATCCTGACGATGTGGACAATCTCGATAGCAATTTCATTGGTGTTGGAACGGGCTGGAATATCTATGGTGATCAACTGAGTGCTGCTTCAAGTGTAACTAAAACTGACCTCTCAATTTATCCAGAATCATCTAGTTTAATAGATTTAGCATTAGAGTCATTCATTAAGGGGGAAAGTGCCAATTTTGAGCTACCTGAGCCGATATATTTACGAAACAATGTAGCTCAAAAATCATTAAAATAAATCTCTTTTTTGTAACTGCATTTATTTATGTGGAAGTGGATTCAAAGGCAGGCCTCCCCAAAAGTTTTTTATGGGACCTGTTCTAGGCTTATACCATGGTTTTTTTGGCCGTTTATCAGTTTATTATTGGTTGGCCTATATTGGTCTCTGGTTGTTTCACCGGCTGATTATCAGCAGGGAGATGGGTATAGAATAATATTCATTCATGTTCCAAGCGCTATCTTGTCAATGATGATTTATGCAATTATGGCAATCGCGGGAGGTATCGGACTCATTTGGCAAATTAAAATGGCTGAAGTGGTTGCAAAGGTTTCAGCGCCAATCGGAGCTGCTTTTACAATTATTGCATTGACCTCTGGGGCTGTTTGGGGTAAGCCAATGTGGGGAGCATGGTGGGTATGGGATGCTAGATTAACCTCTGAGCTAATATTGTTATTTTTATATTTAGCTTACATGTCCTTAAATAGTGCATTTGACAATCCACGAACTGCGGCAAAATCGAGCTCTATACTTGCTATCGTTGGTTTAATCAATCTACCAATTATTCATTACTCAGTCAAGTGGTGGAATACTCTTCACCAGGGCTATTCTGTCGGCACCGGTGGTTTAAAAGATCCAGATATGCAAATTGCACTTGCCATAATGTTTTTAGCATCAATTTTTCTTTATGCACTTCTTGTTTCAATTAAAGCAAGGACAGAGGTTCTGATTCGTGAGCAAAATTCACGCTGGGTCAAAGAAGAAGTCAGTGGAGTAGTACTATGACTATGGTTGAGTATTTTTCTTTTCTTCCTTATGGGAAGTATGCATTTTATGTTTGGCTTGCTTATGGCATCTCTGCGTTAACAGTTATAACTCTTTTTATCAATGCTAAGCGTAATCATAAGAGGGCTATTTTGTCTCTCAAGAATAAATTTTCAATTAATCAATGACTAAAAGACAGAACCGAATGATACTGGTTGGACTCTTAGTGTCTGGAGTGTTCTTGGCAGGCTATTTAGGAATTAAGGCTTTTAGTGAAAACTTGTTATATTTTTATACGCCGTCTGATATTGTTAATGGGAAGGCTCCGGATGATAAAAGTTTTAGGGTAGGCGGTCTTGTTGAGACTGATAGTGTCATTAGGGATGGAATGGTGGTTACTTTTTCAGTCACTGATAATAATCAAACAATTGAAGTTGCTTATGAAGGAATACTACCCGACCTTTTTAGAGAGGGTCAAGGCGTTGTAGCCTCAGGTTCAATGTTAAAAAAATGTATTGGATTGACTTGTACAAATACTTTTGTAGCTTCAGAGGTTTTAGCAAAACATGATGAAAATTATATGCCCCCAGAGGTCGCTGTTGCTCTAGAAATCTCAAGTTCTGAGCAATGAAAAAAATAATACCTCTAGTAATATTTATAATCATTGGAATTTTTTTATTCTTAAGTCTTAATTCAAATCCAAATAAACTTCCATCACCTCTTGTTGGGAAGATGTTTCCAGAACTCGAAGGAAAAGATTTTTATACGAATGAAAAAGTTAAATTAAATGATTTGATGGATAACGAGTTAACCCTCGTGAATGTTTGGGCATCGTGGTGTGCTACCTGCAGGAAGGAGCATCAAATGATTATGAACATAGCTAAAAATGAAAGTTTTCAGTTAATTGGCATTAACTACAAAGATCAAAAAAAAGATGGTCAGAAGTATCTAGAGATAATGGGTAATCCCTTCGATGAAATTATTTTTGACCCAGAAGGAAGAATTGGAATGGAGCTTGGCGTTTACGCAACCCCAGAAACTTTTTTAATCAACAAAGATGGATTAATTGTTTATAAACATATCGGTGAAATAACTCCTGAAGTTTGGAATCAAAATTTCTTAGTTCAATTAAAAACATTATAAAATTAACTTTTTCCAGGGTTTTGTATCTCAATTATTTATTTTAATTATTGCTGAATGTCCCTTGACACAAGGGTTTATAAATGGATAATCAAATTGAACCTAATAATTATATTTTGTAGGTTTAATATAAATTCTTTTCAAAATTAAGGAGTTAACAAATGAATAAATCAGATTTAGTTTCAGCAATCGCTGATAACTCAGGTCTTTCTAAAGCAGATGCTGCTCGCGCTTTAGAGGCAACAACAAGTGCGATCTCTGGCGCATTGGCAAGTGGTGACTCAGTCGGCATTACAGGTTTTGGTAGTTTTTTAGTTAGAGCACGTGCAGCACGCACTGGTCGTAACCCACAAACAGGCGCAGCAATTCAAATTTCAGCATCAAATGCACCTGCATTTAAAGCAGGAAAATTATTAAAGGAATCTGTTAACTAATCAGATTTTTTCGAAGTATAATATGCCCGTTTCCTGATTCGATTCGGGCATTTTTTTGGGCGCTTAGCTCAGTTGGGAGAGCATCGCCCTTACAAGGCGAGGGTCACAAGTTCAAGTCTTGTAGCGCCCACCAAGAAATTTGGAGCGGTAGTTCAGTTGGTTAGAACGCCTGCCTGTCACGCAGGAGGTCGCGGGTTCGACCCCCGTCCGCTCCGCCATCTTAGTAATTTTCTTGTAGTTTAATCCAGTTTAATACACTTCTCAGTCCTTTGTTTAAAAGGGCTGCAATGGTTTATCCAATTTACTTGTAGTTTCTTATAGTTTCTATAGTTTGACTAAAAACGTTCCCTTTAGTGTAATGTGAACGTATACAAAAATACAATGGGAACGTTTTAAGAATTTATGGTCTCTTATAGCTAGAATTATTTGATTCTTTTTGAAAGAGTGTGCTACTATATTTTCTGCTTCCACCCTGACTCTAGAATCTCACCTGAAGCAATTAAAATTGGATAAGCCACCGAAGATAAAAGACTATTTACTTTCTTGTAATCACGGATTACATCAATATGCATAGAGCTGGTTTCTAAACTATCAGTAATGCCTTTTCCAATCCTCTGAAGATGTTTAGTGACTGAGCGTTTTTCAAGATTATGGAGCTCTTGTTTCTTCTCATAAAGTACTCTTGCAAGCTCACAATCATCAGAAACAAAGGTATTAATAGCTAGATCATAATTTGAACAAACAACCTCATGTATAGAGATAATCTCATTTAATCCTTCTTTTGAAAACTGTATATGCTTATCAATTTTTTTACCTGAAATATCCATCAAGCTGTTATTAATAATGTCGCCAATATGCTCCATGCTTGTTGTAAAGTTAAGGATATTTAAAGCTTTTTGAGTCTCTGTAGGCGTTAATTCTTCTTGTAAGATCCTTGCTATATAGAGTTTTATTGAATCAAATATGTTATCTACTGTATCCTCATTTTTAATCACTTCACTGCGTAAAGCGATATTATCATCTCGAAGAACAGCGAGTGAAGAGACAACCATTTTTTGTGAAATCTCAGCCATGTGAATCGCTTCGCGTTTTGCACTAGCAAGAGAAATTGCTGGCATTGCAAAATTATTTGCTTCTAAAAAACTAGGCTGACTAAGCTCTTTCTCCTGAAGATTAGAGAGCATTTTTGTTGCAAGCATAAGAATATTTTTAGAAAATATAACGCCTACAATAGCCACAATCAAATTCAAAGACAGATGATAAATTGCGGGGAATAATTCAATAGATACAAACTTTAATCCAAATGTAGCAACGAAGTCAACAAATGGATAAAAAGCTAAAATACAAACTACTCTTACAATGAGATTTGCCAATACTGGCGTCAGCTCTTGTATGGATCCTCTCCAGTTTGAGATAAGAGGAAGCATCCCGCTTCCTAAATTTGCGCCTAATACTAGGTATAACCCTTCACTTACTCCAATCACACCTGTTGCTAGAAAGCTCACAGATAGCAAAACAATTGCTAAACTTGAGTATGAAAGATAAGTCAGAATCAATGCCAAAAGAATAAAGAATATGGGCTGATCCTCAAATATATTTAACAGCGCAGTAAATTGTGTTAGTTCTGATAGGCCGCCAGCAGTTGATGCAATTAATGAAAGAGCGAAGAGAATTAATCCTAGTCCACTGATTGCCCTAAAAACATTTTGCCATTTATTAACTTTAGAGCCAATAAAACCAAAAACGCCTATTGCTAAAAGTAAGGGGGCCAGAGTCGTAAATTTTTGAGAGGCAATAAGAACCGCGACTGAGGTTCCAACATCGGCTCCTAACATTGTTATAAAAGCAGAACCAACACTGATGAGCCCCTGACCTGCAAATGATGCAGATATTAAAATGGCTGCTGTGCTGCTTTGCAGCAAAGCCGCAACCAGTAATCCTGATGTAAACGCGGGCAGGGTTTTGCCTTCTGATCGACGCGCTAAACTCTTTAGGTTGTTACCATAGGATCGCATCACTCCAGTTCGAACCATTCGAAGACCCCACAATAGAAGTGCAATTGATCCTAAAAGTTCAATTAGTAGGTTCATAATAAATTTACAACAATCATTTGTGGGGTTCTGTTATCTTAAAAAAATGAATCAAATTTTTGACTTTGCAATTGGAGTAATTTCTAGTAAATCTTTAAAGTTCTCTATTCTATAATCAGCTTTTGTACAATTAGGATCGGGGTTGAATATAATTGTGGTCAACCCAATGGCTTTAGCTCCATCTATCTCAATCTGTGCATGTCCAACAAAGGCTGCATTTTCTGGACTAACATTAAGTGGTGATAGCGCTGCTAAATAGATTCCAGGATCAGGCTTTGTTATTTGAAGCTCAAATGAATCGGCATAGGAGTCCCAGATACCATCAATACCGACGGACTCAAACCAGATATTTTTTTCATGTCGTGAGTTGAATGTATTAGTTACAATGCCAAGTTTAAACCCCAATCTCTTTAGCTCATGAAGGGTTTCAGGCACTCCTTCAAAAAAATGGACATCACTTTGCTGTTCTTTTAATAACTTAATTCCATCAGCAGCATCTGTTAAATTTGTTACACCATAATGCTCCATTAGCCATTCAAAAAAGTGTTCGGTTTCAATCTTTCCAGCATGAGCATCACGCCTCTTTGCTTTTTCAATTGGATCATTCTCAACTGGTGCAGCATAGCCACGCTCAGTAAGGAATTTAATCACTGATGATTTTCTGTTGGGTTTATTGTAAAGAATATCACCAGCATCAAAAAGTATGGTTTTTAGTAGCACCTTGCTTCCTTATTTAAATAAAAGATAAATTGAGTGTAAAACATAGATTTTTTTGCCCTGGATAGATTTTTAACCAGGGCGATATTGAGCTATTTTAAGGCATTAAAGCTAGATAAAGCGCAAGGAAGCCAAACTTAGAATAGTATATTTCTTCTGGATCAACAGGCCATAGAGCAAGGTCTCCAAAAGCTGGCAAATCAAATTTTGCTAATTGTTTAGTTTCAAGGCTAGCACGTGCAGCATAGTCTCCCGGTTCATTCCAAGGTTTAAAGCCATCTTCCTCCATCATGTAACGGATTAGAAGTTTAGCTGCATTTGGATGTGGCGCCATATCGGCTATCATCAATGCCGTTGGATAAGTTACACCAAAAGCTGGGTCAAGGTCATATGCTGGACCTGAAGAATATACACCTTCTTTGTTCTTACGCAATTTTGAAAATGTAGTGATTCCAATTGGTGGTTTTTCCTGAGTGACATCTCCAACATTTTTAAAGATTTTTGTTGTTGAACCCTGAAATACTGGCTCATTGTGTAAAAATCTGTATAACCATTCCATTGAGGCAGTTGGACTGTCTACTGTAACATTTTCTTCTACTGCTTCAATTACATCTTCAGAAAAGCTTATATCTTCACCAAATTCTCTTTTATAGGCAGCTGCCATCTCGTCAGAATTATTTAAGATTGTTTGAATAAAATTAGCAGACAAACTATCCTCAAGTGGACTTGGTAAAAGGGTACGACCCTTCCATTCATCACGAGTCATATCCCATAGAGAGTCAATTGGAGCACCATCTGGATGAACAGCGGTATTGTAATAAACAATTCGACTTGAGTGACGCTGTATCAATAAAGGATTCATTTCACCTGAATCTAAATCACTAACAACACTGTCAGGGATAAAATTCCAAACTAATTTCTTAGGTAAAGCTTCGTTAAGTAAGATCGAAGATTCTGAGTTAAATAGAACGTCTACAGAATAGACACCAGCTCGATGTTCACGTGATAGCTTTTCTAATTGAAGATCAGATGAAATATCATATCCTATAATATCAATGCCATATTTATCCTTAAAGCCATCAACTAGTTTTGCAATCCGTGAAGAGACAGAGTAGATGACTACTTGTCCTTCTTTACGTGCAGATGCTTCAATTGCGTCCCAGTCTTGATTAGCTGGGGCGTAAATTCCTACACCTGCTTTTTTTTGCCAAGCCTCATCAGCTTGAGCAGAGCCTATTGACATAAATGCGATACCCAACGATAAAGCAAATACATTCAGTGAATTTATTTTTTTCATTTGTTGTTCTCCTATTTTAATTATTTAATTTTTCTAACTATTTACTATTTACTATTTACTGATTCTTTTTTACCACATTATTTTTATTTATGCAATAAAAATTGCACTAAATATTAAATGTGCTATAATTTTTGCAAAATAATGCCAAGTAGATTATGACAATGGAAAAACAAAAAAGTTTTGAATCACTTGTTGAAGCGTTCGAAGGAAAACTGACAGATGCAGACAGGGAGTTGATTAATATCATTCTAGGAGAGCCTTCCGAGGCAGTCTATTTATCTTCAGCTGAGCTTGCATCTAAAGCAGCTGTTCATGCTTCAACTGTTGTTCGCCTTGCCCGAAAGCTAGGGTTTGATGGATTTCCGGATATGAGGCGTAAGCTAAGGCAGGATGTAGAAGTCAAAAAAATTGCTTCAGATAAGATTAGACAGCGTATCGACCTAATTGAAAAGGGGTCAAACCTCTCAGATCTTATTGAGAGTGAAATCGCCGCTATCGCAGCGATCTCAAATACAGTTTCACAGGGCCAGATTGATAGCGTTGTTGACAAAATTGAGAGTGCAAAAAGTATTTTTATTGTTGGACGAGGAAGTGCTGCTCCATTAATGATTCATTTTGAGCGTCGTTTGCGAAGATCAGGAATTCATTGCCGCGTTGCTTTAAACTTACAAAGGCGAGATTTAGCTGAACAATTAGTTGGAATACAAAAAGGTGATGCAATTGTTATTTTTGGTTTTCAGTCATTTAACTCACTGCCATCTGGATATTCAGCTTTAATTGAGAGTGCACGAAGTGTTGGCGCGCATTCAATTGCAATTGGAGACGCGACTATTTTAACTACAAGGCCAAAACCAGACATGGTGCTAAGTGTGAGTAGGCCAAACGAGGGTGTAATGCAACTGCGCTCTGGCCCAATGCTTGTTTGTGAGGCATTGGCGATGACTCTTTTACACAAAAAATCCAAAAAAGCTGTCCAGGGTATGGAGGCATTAGAACATCTTAGAGCCAATTTTCTTGGCGTTAAGGAAGGTAAATGAGTAATTTTACTACGCAAAAAAAATGGTTTGATGGAGCTATTCGTGGACTCTTACTTAATCCAGTAAATATTGCTTTAGCCTTGCTTTTAGTTGTGCTGGCTTATTTAGTCCTCTGGCCATTTTTTCAATTAGTTTTAGAAACACTTACTTGGGGTGAGGGTGACCGTCGCCTTTCAAGGGATGCTGTCCCAGGAGAATTTACCTGGTTCCATTGGCTTCAAGCAACAGCCAGCCCAATTGCTGGAAAGATGCTATATGGGCCTTTGATAAATACATTAATTACTGGCATTATTGCCACAATTATTGCGCTTTCTGCAGGAGGTATTCTAGCTTGGTGTGTGGTTAGGTCTGATATGCCCGGTAAGGGCTGGTTGCAGCCAATCCTAACACTTCCTTATATAATCCCTTCTTTTGCAATAGCACTCGCCTGGGAGACAGTTTTTCGTAGTCCAAAAGTTGGAGGGCAGCCAGGGTTATACGAGTCTTTCTTAGGAGTGGCTCCACCAGAATGGATTTCATATGGTACGGTGCCAATTTCGATAACACTAGCCATTCACTACTTTCCTTTTGCCTACCTTTTGGTGGCAGGTGCACTGGCAACAATTGATTCCCAGATGGAAGAAAGTGCGCTTATTTCAGGCGCTGGAAAGTTGACAATTTTACGTAGAATAACCTTCCCAGTTGTTGCGCCTGCTTTTGTAGCAGCATTTATCCTAACATTTGGAAAAACTATTGGCCAGTTTGCACTACCTTTTCTCTTAGGTGCGCCAGTTCAGTTCCACACAGTTGCCACGATGGTTTACGCCAACCTTGCGCTTGGACTAGATTCTTTGGCCTTTGTGTTAGCAGTAATTTTGATTGTAATATCTTTAGTCTCAATTTGGCTATCAAATCGCTTCGTTGGAAAGAAATCTAGTAGGTTTGAAACCATAGGCGGTAAAGGTTTTCGAAGTCGTGAGGTTGCGCTTGGTCAATGGCGTTGGCCAGTTTTTTTAACGGTTGCCTTATTTGCTTTTATCGTCGGTATCTTGCCTTTAATTCTTTTAGCAGTTCAGTCTGTAATGTTAATTGATGGGTTTTTTGGTCTTGAAAATCTGACATGGCATTTTTGGACTGGGGGCTCTAACCCTGATATTGCCTTTGGTGAGCCTGGGGTTTTTCATAATAATAACATTATAGGCGCTACCTGGAATACTCTTAAATTAGCATCTATATCGGCAGTAATTGCATCGGTCATTGGTCTCATCATCGCATATATAGTTGTTAGAAAAGCTGATAATCCGTTAGCACAGGCATTAGATCAAATTGCATTTATTCCTTTTCTATTCCCAACGATTGCCTTTGGTGCAATGTATCTGACGCTATTTGCTGAACCAGTGGGACCTATTCCTGCACTATATGGAACCTTTTCGCTTTTGGTTCTTATTTCTGTGGTCAGTCGATTGCCTTATTCAGTAAAAACTGGTGTCACAGCAGTAACACAGATTGGAAAGGAACTGGAAGAAGCGGCTGAAGTAGCCGGCGCAAGTTGGAGTCAACGGTTTCGACGTATTGTAATGCCGCTTGCTAGTGCTGGACTAACATCTGGCATGATGGTTAGCTTTGTGGGCGTTATGCGCGAGTTATCATTGATTATTTTGTTAATTACCCCATCTACAAGAGTCTTAATGACAGCCGGCTTTGGGTATGCAGAAGAGGGATTAACTCAACTTTCAAACGCACTGGTATTGATCGTTGCAATTTTAACAATTTTGGGTGAACTGATTCTTTGGTGGATTGGTAAAGGTAGGATGGCGCGCTTGCGTGAAAAACTAGACTAATTAGGACAAAAAATGGCAAACATAATTATTCGTAATTTAACTAAGAAATACGGCTCAGCAATAGCACTTAATAATGTTTCTTTGGAGATAGATTCGGGAGAATTTTTGGTGTTGCTTGGTCCTTCTGGTTGTGGAAAAACAACTTTACTTCGCTGTCTTGCAGGTCTTGAAACTCCTGATGAAGGTGAGATCATTATTGGAGATACAGTGATGTTTTCCTCTCTAGACAAGATTATGACACCACCTGGTAAGCGAGACTTGGGAATGGTCTTTCAAAGCTATGCACTTTGGCCCCATATGACCGTTCGAGACAATGTTAAATTTGGTCTGGACGTCTTAAAGACCCCAGCAAATATTTCAAAAGAAACTCTTGATAATGTCCTTTTAAATCTAGGCATGGATCAGCTTGCAGACCGGTATCCATCTGAATTATCGGGGGGTCAACAGCAGCGAGTTGCTCTGGCTCGACTTTTGGCAACAAAGCCACCAGTATTTTTAATGGATGAGCCGCTTTCTAATCTTGATGCAAGGTTACGGATGGATATGAGAGTCGAATTGAAAAGATTTCAATCAGATGCTGGTGCAACAACAGTTTATGTGACTCACGATCAAACAGAGGCAATGACAATGTCAACTCGTGTTGTTGTAATGAAAGATGGTCAAATTCAGCAAGTTGCCGCACCAGGTGATTTATATCACCAGCCTAGTAACACATTTGTTGCAGACTTTATTGGTATGCCAAGGATTAATTTAATTACACTGAGCGCAGATAAATCAGATAAAAGTATCTATATAAATGATGATATGAGTATTGATATTGGCTGGGTTCCAGGTGTTGATGAAATAGTGTTAGGTGCACATCCTGAAGATCTAGTTGTATCAAAAAAAATAACTTCATCCAGTGAAGAATACTCTGTCACTGCAGTGTTGCCGAATGGCCCGGAAACAATTATTCAATTAACCCGTGGAAAAACTGTTGTCATAGCAAGAGTTGCACATGATTCAACTTATTCTGTGGGTGAGTCTGTTTATGTCAATTACACAACAAGTGCATTAAATGTCTATGATGCAAAAAGTGGACTGATTATTGAATCTAATTAATCTTACGGTAACTTAAAAAATAATATGTCTTCATTGAGATTGACAGAAATACATGCTCTCTTAAGTTGGTAAGGGGTGCTTAAACGAATTATCTGCCATACCAGCGACTCTTAACAAAATGGCTTAAACGTTCCCATTTCGTTCCTATAGATTTATAAGATATGATGATTTGCTTTTATAGAGGGGCTAAGATTATGTTGTCGCTCGGCCGTCCGCTCCGCCATTTTGCCTATTTTGAATTTGAAATCAATTCTTCAGCAAAGGCATGAATTTCTGATTGTTTATCTCTTACTATACTTTCACCTAAGGAAATAAGATAGTCCAAATAGTCTTTATCTGTGTTATCCATACTGCTACTCTGATTATCATCAAATGAGCTGTCTAGTCTCAGGTAGTTACTGTTACTATCATAAACTGCATTCAGTTGATAGTCAGAAGCAGAGGCTACTGCATTAGATGTTAAGTAAGAGCCCTGATAGAGCCATTCAGCAGCACCCCAATTTGCTGTAACTTCACAATCAAGATTTGTAGTTTTTCTTCCAGTTCCAAGTGAAAGCATCATAGTGTCTTTTGCATGAAGATCTGAGTTATGATAGCGAAATTCAGCATAAGCCGAAAGAGCTGGATTATTTGCAAAGACTCCTCCATCGATAAAACAGCGATGTTCTTTATTGTTTGCAGTAGAAATTTGAGCTGGAGGGAAGTAGGTTAATGCTGATGTGGCAGCTCTTAGTAAATCTTTTACATAGAAATTATGTCTCGGACTCTTTAGTGCTTTTTGTTGACGAAAAAAATAGTTTTTGCCTCTTGATAAATCATAAACTGGAATTAGAGAAGGTTTCAAGAGATCTTTAAGTTCTGATTTCCCAAAGTATTTATCAAAAACTGACACTAGGCCTTCTGGATCATATTTAACGTTTACTATTCCCGAGACTGACTTGATTTCTTGAAATAAAGAAGAATTAAAGATAATTTCACCATTTTCTAAATAAAGATCAAGAATTTCTTTAGAGCTATATTTTGGACGATTGTTATTATCAGGAGACAATAGGCCAGCAATTATTATGGCGCCAGTACTAGCGCCTGAAAATAGATCAAAATA
>Ga0233439_10002291_pt1 | contig 21976 bp, 18 predicted proteins | sample SI_123_September_6_FD_182713 | JGI IMG/M metagenome (GOLD analysis project Ga0233439, IMG submission 182713) | Seawater microbial communities from Saanich Inlet, British Columbia, Canada - SI_123_September2016_100_MG | ecosystem: Environmental > Aquatic > Marine > Inlet | place: Canada: British... | reverse complement strand
ACGGGGGTGGACGGGGTTGCAGTGCATGAGGAAGTCATGCGGGTCAATCTGATCGGGCGGCAAACCATCAAGGTCGACGGGAAGCTTGGCGATTGGACCGAGGCCTTACCGCAGTCGTTAGGCAGGGGTGTTACGGGCTGGTTAGCCTACGACGACACGTATTTATACGTTGCTGCCAAGGTTCGGGACCGGATCGAAGACCCGGGTACATTGCGCTTTGCCGATAGGGACGATGATACTTTTTTTTATCCGCAAGTTAGTCATGAACTCGACCTTTCGCAGGCGCTGTTTAAGGTCGACCGAGTCCACAAGCGGTCGGCGAATCCGGCCCATCTCTGGCGGCCCGATGGGACGGGGCGGATTGACGGTCGTTGGGAAAACTCTACGAAGACCCAGGCTTTTGCCATAGACTTGACGATTCCCGACGGAAAACCGCGACAAGTCGCCCTCTATATTCCGCCCGGTGAATTCGATGCGGCGGGCATGGATATAGAGCTATACGATCGCAAACGACAAATGTCGCTCGGCCGCGAACGCCTGGAAACTTTGGGCAAAGGGGTCTATGCTGTCTATCGCCTGGCGGGCAAGGTGCGCATTACCTTGCGGGTGCACGATTGGCACTATCGAGCGCGCTTGGCCGGGATCTTCTTCGACCCGGCGGATAAGGCGTCCGGTTTTGTCGGCTTTGACCGCGAAACTTCGGGCGAGTGGTTCGATCGTTATGGTGCGGAGGGGTTTTATGTGGTCGGGGCCGAGCGGATCGATCCGCCCGACATCAGCCTGCGGGTGCCGAAGGTAATAAAAAAAGTAAGGCGCGAGTGGCCAGAGGGAGTGCGGCGTTTCAGCTATCGGCGTGAGCCGGTATTGCCCTCGGGAGATTCACCGGGTTTCGATAATGTGCAGATCGCCTTTAACGCGGTGCCGGTGGATACGGCCCCGGTGGAATTGGCCGACTATGCCTGTAGCGATTACGAATACGCGCTCAATAAGGTCAGCAAGCGCTATGGTGGCGGTACGGAGGTCTGGCGTTTGCTCGCACCGGGGATGAAACGCGGGGATTTTTATCCGCGCGACGATGCGGGTTTCGGACAAGGGGTGGTGGACGGGGCTAAGCTATCGATGCAATACAAGAACAAGATGCGGATAAGCGAAGCGGCGATCCCCTGGCAGGAGATCCCCGCGGTGCGGGCGCTAATGGAGGCGGGTGAGCCGGTCAAGTTTTCACTGCGAGTCAACTACGGCCAAGTCGAGTCGCGGGAATTGGCCCGGGGGCGCAGCGCTTCACGGCTCAACGAACCGGCATTTCACGCGATCGGCCAGCCGCATTGGGCCAATGAGCTGGAATTTGGTTGGCAGCGAGATTGAAGGGGTGCGGCCATATTGCATAAACCGATATTGCGCGGCGAAACCGTAATTCTGCAGTTGTTGGCGTATTGGCCGTTAGCTCCGGTTACCCTGTGGTGGGTCGCCGTCGATTTGTATATGCGGCCGGCGTTGGATCTGCGGTTGACGCAATGGGGGTGGTGGTTGCTGTCGGTTGGTTTTTCGCTGGTGATGTGGCAGGGGCTGTTCTCGATTAGCCGTTTGTTACGCGCTCGGCGTCAGATGGTTTTTGTCGGGGCGGTCAGCTTGGTGGCCTCGGCGTTTTTGATGGCTTCTATCGGCTTTTACCGGATCTTCTATTGTTGGCCGACAGCCTATGTGCTGGTGCATATTTTCCGCGAACCGCGTGAGGCCTGGGGGTATATTCGCGGCGGGGCGGACCTGACATACGCACTGCTGCTGTTTTTGGGCACGACTGTTATCGCTGGTAGTTGGCGTTTTGCCTTGCGGCGACCGGTTCTCCGCTATCGACGAGCGCACCATGTGCTCTTGGCGCTATTGTTTGTCGCCGGGTTAGTGACCTTCGCTACGGTGCACCGTCACGCCAGTGCAATGGTGCCGGACGCAGCGGGTATAAAGCTGTCGATTGATCTGGTGGTCAACGCGTTTATCGGCGGCGTCCGCGGGCGTCTATTGCAAGCCCATCGCCCCGCCCCCGGCGATATATACGGCGGCGCGCCGGTTGACACGACGGCGCCGAACCTGATCGTCATCGTCGGCGAAAGCGTCAGCGCCGGCCGCACCGGTATTTACGGCTACCGCCGGCAGACGACGCCACGCTTGGCGGCGTTGCGCGAAGAGCGACCAGAAGATTGGGTGCAGTTCGCGCGGGCGGTGTCCAACGCCTCGGCGACCAAGGTCTCGCTGCCGGTGATGCTGACCGGGCTTTTCCCTTCGCGCGAGCCGGTCGAACAGCACACGTTCCCGCTCTTATGGCATTATGCCCGCGCTGCCGGTTATCGCACGGCGCTGATTTCCTCGCAGAGCTATACTTGGAACAATCTCGAAGGTTTTTTTATCGACGAAGGTTTGCAGCACGTGTTCACGCTTGAGCGCTCCGATGCTGAAATCGTCAATTCCGAAGGCATCGACGACCGAGAGATGTTGCGCGAGGGGTTGCGCACGATCGACCGTTTTGCAGCGGAAGGGCCGTTCGTGGTGGTGCTGCAGTTCAATTGCACGCATTATCCCGGTTATTCGCCGCCGGACTTGAAGCCGTGGGCGGAGTCCGACGAGGACCCGGGCGGGCGTTTCGACAATTCAATCGCCTATATGGACCACTTGCTCGGGCAGTTGTTCGAGCATCTCGAAGAGCGGGGCCTGGCGGCGAATACTAGTGTGATATTCGCCGCCGACCACGGCGAGGATCTCGACAATGTGCACAATACCCACCGCACAGACTCCTATTATCAGACGACGATCGCCGTGCCTTTCTTCGCCGTCGTGCCCGAGCGGCACCGGCAGGTGTTGGGCGCGCGTTTTGATCAATTGCGTCGGAACGAGGAGACGCGTGTGGCGCTTGCGGACTTGGTGCCGACGGCGGTCGATCTTATCGGCCTTGCCGAGGACACCAAGGTGGGCGAATGGCTCGGTAAATTGGACGGCCGTTCGCTATTGCGCCCGGTTGAGGCGGACCGCCTGTTGGTGGTGGTCAATACCGACGAGCATGTGCGTTGGTCGCGCAAGGGCTATGCGGTGCTCGCCGACGACTGGAAATTTATTAATTATAGCTGGCGGGGCTCTATGCTTTTCGATTTGGCGAGTGACCGGCTGGAACAGCGCAATCTGCTCGAAGGTGGTGAGGAGGCATTGGGCGAGGGGGCACGGAGGCACCTTGGGCGGGTGCGGGCGTTAGTTGAAGGGACGTCGTCGCTACAGGATGTGCATACCGACTAACCGAGCCGGCCAGACGCTACCTGTCTTCGGCGGTATTAATCGCCGTTATACGTTGACCTCGTAGTTGAGCTTGCTTTCGTCGCCGTGCATTTCCGAAAGCCCTAGTTGCGCGCCGGGCTCTCGTAAATGCGACTCTCTAACTCCATAAATTTGATCCCCACCTGCTCCTGAATTCGGTCGAATAGCAGGCGAATTAATTTTCATTGGTGTCCGTGGTGCGGCCGGCTTTGTTGCATGAATCGGTGTTGACGGGTTGAAACAAGACAGGCTTTCCAGTTAGATTGAGTTGTGGTTTCCTGCAAGAAACACGTCCCTCTCTTCTCCAAAAGCCTGCGATGAGCAACGTATCGAAAGCCTCTTCCTCGCTCAATAAAAAAATGATCTATCGGGTAAAAATTGGGCGGCGTATAATCGCTCCTTGATCGTTCGCGGTAGCCTGACGTTGTGGCTGGATGAAGCGGCCTTGTCGAGTTGCTATCACGCCGGTGCGATGCAACGCGGTGCCCAGTATACCTATTCAGATCAGGCCATTGAAATGGCCCTGACGATCCGATCGTTGTTGAATCTGCCGCTTCGTCAGACGCAAGGATTTATCCAGCCGGTGTTGGTTTTGCTGGGACTGGATGACCTGCTGGTAATGCCCAACTATACGACCCTGTCGCGTCGTCAAGGACGACTGGCGGTGGTTGTAGCAGTCCAACGGACGAAGGGGCCGATGCATTGGGTCGTTGATTCGACGGGGTTAAAAGTCGATGGAGAAGGCGAGTGGAAAGTGCGCAAGCACGGCTGGACCACGCGACGGACTTGGCGTGAGTTGCACCTGGGCATCAATGCCGACACCCAAGAAATCGTCGCCCATCAGCTAACGCTGGCTTATGCCGATGATGCCCGCCAACTCAAGTCGCTGCTGCGCCCGATCGATACACCGATCGCCAGCGGTTACGCCGATGGCGCTTATGATCGATGGCATGTCCACCGGCTGTTGGCCTATCCATCGCCCCAACAGCCCACGCCCATCGAAGCGATCATTCCACCCTGTAATCATGCGCGATGTAAGAAAAGTAAACGGCGATATCGCCATATCGAAGCGCGCAATCAGCGCGTGAAACACATGAATAAAGTCGGCTGGGAAAAATGGAAAGTGCACAGTGGCTATCATCGGCGGTCGTTGGTCGAAACAGCAATGGCTCGATTTAAGCGCATCATTGGCCCTCGACTCCAAGCCCGAGAATGGACCCGGCAAAAAGTCGAAGTCCAAATCGGCTGTGCCCTACTTCATCGCATGACCCATTTGGGTAGGCCTCAATCGTATAAAGTAGAAGCATGATATCGAATACCATTCAGCACGAGACCGCGGTTAAGTGATTCATGCAACAAAGCCGGTGCGGCCCTCGATTATTGTTACTTCGATTATCGTGTACGCGTCGGTGCGACCGTCCGGCATAAGGCATTGTGCATTCGACCCGTTTTCGTAAAAGAGCGCCTGCATGATGGCGAGGGGCTCTTCGAGCTGGCCGAGGTGGCGCAGTGTTTTGCTGATGCACCACTCGGCTATGCGGGTATTCTCGTCTTGGCCCTTGTTGCGGTCGGAAAGTCAGCGCAGATCAAGGGCGGCTGTGTCGTCTTCCGCGTCAAAGTGCGTCCAGTCGGTATTGTTATAGAGCGAGCCGAGCCCAGTACGGGCTTTGTCGTTGATGAACCTTTCTGCGATATCGCAGAGAAAAAGAAGAAAGTAATGCCGCGTCAAACCAATATTGCGTTGTCGGCTTCCGTGTTTTTGTCGATACTATCGAGGGTCGAATAATCAAGGAGTCGGGCTGTGATCGTCATTGCGGGCAGAGGCTGGTGTGCAAGCACAAAAATCGTATCGGTAGAGAGCGCGCATTTTGCGTAGAGTGCTTCCCAATGCTTTTGCTACCCACCTCGATTCTCGTGCACAATCGATGGGACAGGATGGTGCTGCCGGCATTAGTTGGCGCGGTTTTTGGACCGGGGCTTTCCTCAGTTTTTTTCTCGCGATTGGCGCGCCCTACGCCAATACGGCGATGCACTCGACTTTTATGGCCTGGGATTTCAATACGCCGGGCGCTATTTTTCTCTTCTTGGTCCTAATTGGCTTACTCAACGTGCTCTTCAAGGTCGCGGCCAGGAGCCGGTTGCTCGCGTTGGCTTTGGCGGTGTTGGCGCTGTCCAGTTATGTGTCTTACTACCTGCCACAATCCGATATTGACCTGCTCAAGCCGGGTTTTTGGTTCGCTTCCTTCCTAGTTGCTTCGGCTGTGCTCAATGTCGGTCTAGTATTGCGCGGCAGCTCGCTTGCGCTCAATCGCGCCGATTTGGTATTGGTCTATATCATGCTGCTGATGGTTTCGGCATTGTGTTCGATGGGTATGAGCCAGCAGTTATTACCGATTCTCGCAGCCTTCTTTTATTACGCCACACCGCAAAATAAGTGGGAGGAGAAGTTGCACGCCCTCTTCCCGGAGCAGACGATCCTAGTCGATGACGGCCAGGACAATAGCACTTTCTTTGAGGGCGTTGTGCCGGGGGTAGGGGATATTCCCTATGGGGCTTGGGCGGAGCCGTTGGCTTGGTGGGCGGTATTCCTCATTGCCCTCTACGTGTCGATGATTTCGGTGGCGGTGATTCTCAGGCGGCAGTGGATGGAGCGCGAGCGTTTGGCCTATCCGCTGACCCAAGTCGGGTTGGCGATGGTGCAGGGGGAAGGTGAGGGGTTGCTCAATAGCTTTTTTAAGAGTCGGGCGATGTGGTACGGGTGTGCCATTCCGATGTTTTTTGGCTCGTTGCACGCGCTCAATGCCTATGATCCGGCGATGCCGAAGGTCAACCTGCTTTGGGCCTTGCCCTTTGTCGGCAATCAGGTATTGCAATTGCGGGTCAGCTTCGCGATGATCGGTTTTTCCTATCTGATCAGTACTAATATCTCCGCCGGGCTTTGGTTTTTTCAGTTGCTGGCCAAGGCCGAATCGGAAGCACTGGTTGTGATGGGGATAATGTCGAAGCAGAAGTTTGTCTACGGCATCGCTGGGCAACCCTATTTGGCCTATCAGGGCGGTGGTGCGCTGATCGCGCTAGTATTGGCAGGTTTGTGGATGGGGCGGGATCATCTCAGGGCGGTATTCCGCAAGGCTTTTTTTGGCGCGGATGATGTTAATGACAACGACGAAATCGCCTCGTATCGTGCTTCGGTCTTCGGGTTATTGATCAGCGTGGCGGTGATGGTGGGGTGGTTGTGGATAATGGGAGTAAAACTCTGGGTGGCGGCGTTGTTTATTGCTTTAGCGCTGTTGATCTTTATCGGCATTAGTCGGGTGGTGGCCGAGGCGGGGCTAGCAGCGGTGCGCTCGCCGATGATCGCGCCGGACCTGATGATCCACGGGCTCGGTTCCAATCTAGTCGGGGCCAGCGGGGTGTTCAACTTGTCACTGAGCTATATCTGGTGCGCCGATATCCGCATTTTTATTATGGCGCTGATCGTCAACGGACTGAAGCTCGTCGAGGATATGGACCGCCGCAGTCGACGTATGGTCTTGTGGGGGGTCTATCTGTCGATTTTTATCGGCGCGGTGGGTTCGTGCTGGATGGTGCTGCATATGGCCTACCGCCACGGGGGGATCAACCTAGTCGGATGGTTTTTTAAAGGGGGCCCGTCGACGGTCTACAACTACGCGGTGCTCGGTCTAGAGCCGGCGGGTGTCGCCTGGGACGGGTTGGCTTTTTTCGTTGGCGGCAGCGCGGCGATGCTGGCCTTGATGTGGGCCAGGCAGCACTTGTTGTGGTGGCCTTTGCACCCGCTGGGTTTTGCTGTGGCCGCCAATCATTTGATGGACAAGATCTGGTTCAGCATCTTTATCGCCTGGGCGATTAAGGGGATTGTATTGCGGTATGGCGGGCCGGCGAGCTATACGGCGAGTGTGCGGTTTTTCTTGGGGCTGATTATGGGCGAGACCTTGTGCAATGGTTTGTGGGTGGTGATTGACTATTTCACGGGCAAGACCGGGAATATCGTCTTTATCCTCGGTTGATGCGCAGCGTTGGGCAGCTATCGCTATGCCTTGTATTGCTCAATGTGCGTGGGCAGAATTCGCAGAGGAGATGTCTTGTTATTAGTTACTTGGATAAAAAAGAGGAGGGGGGATATGGGGCTGGTTATAGGCGAGCGTCTGGCCATTTTTATTACCGGGGCACGCCAGGTGGGCACGGGCAATTTTCAGGTTTCCGTTGACGGTCGTCGCCATCTGCAATCTACGCTTAATACCATCGTTTTTGCCCTCACTCAGGAGGGCGGAGTTACGCAGCAGTTGATGGCTAAGGTCAAGTAGGATTTCCGTTGCGTAACAACGCAGACCCCCCCGATACCAAGATCACCTTTCGCGCCCTAGCCGTCGGTGTGTTGATCGCCGCCCTGTTAGGTGTTGGGGCTCCGTATGAGAATCTAATTATTTCGGGTTCGCCCTTGCATCTCGATTATAGCACGCCCGCAGCCGTCGTCCTCTTTTTTCTCTTCTTTGTCCTCGTCAACCCGCTGCTGGGTTTTTTGCGCCGCAAATGGCTCTTTTCCAAGGTCGAACTAGTCACTATTTACATCATGGGAGCGGTAGCGTGCACCATTCCCACCATCGGTCTGGTCTGTATCCTCATCCCACATATCTCCGCTGGTTCGTATTACGCTACTCCGGAAAATGAGTGGGCGAGCAAAACCCTGCCCTATGTCCCTTCTTGGTTGCGAGTGAGCGACGAAGAGGCGATTAAATTTTTCTACGAGGGCTTGCCCAGCGGTGGGACCGTGCCGTGGGAGGCGTGGTTGCAGCCTATGGCGGCTTGGACCGTGCTGGTCGTCGCTTTTTTTGCGGCGATGACGGCGATGATGGTGATCGTCAGGAAGCAGTGGCTCGAACACGAGCGGTTGAATTTCCCCCTTGTGCAAGTGCCCATCGCGATGATCGGCGAAGAGGGGGAGCAGGAAGGACTAATCAGCGATTTCTTTAAAAATCCGGTAGTTTGGATCGGTATTCTTGTTCCCGTTCTGCTCTATAGCCAACGCGCGCTGCACAATTATTTCCCGATCATTCCGGAGGGCATGCCGATCTCCGAGTCGTATTATTTTTGGAACAATAAGTTTCGCTTGCGGCTCTCGCTCAGTTATGCGGTAGTGGGTTTTGGCTATTTATTGAGCGTCAAACTTGGCTTCAGTCTATGGTTTTTGGGTCTGTTGACCATGTTCGAGCACGCGGCGCTGCACCATTTCGGCCTTTCCGGAACCGATCGGGTTGCCGGCTCGTCGCTGGGTTCGTCCAATTTGCTTTATCAGGGTTTTGGCGCGTTGGTGATGTTGGCCGCCAGTTCGATTTGGGTCGGTCGTCGGCATCTGCTGGAGGTTGCCAGGTCTCTCTGGGTTGCATCGTCTAGCCTCGATGACGAGCGAGAGATTCTGTCTTTTCGCCAGGCCGCGTGGTTATTGCTGGTAAGCGTCGTGACAATAACGGTTTGGTGCGGCTTGTCGGGGATGAGCTGGTGGTTGGCCCCGATTTTTCTATTCGTGGTCTTTATGTTGATGTTCGGCATCACCCGCATCGTCGCCGAAGGGGGCTTGGCGGTAAGCAAGCCAACGATGATGCCCAACGACGTTATGGTCGGAGCTTTCGGGTCCAGCGTGCTCGGACCGGGCAATCTCGGCGCCTTGGGTATGACCTATCCATGGGCCGGGCAGATGCGGACGACGATGATGGCGGCGGTGATCCACGGGCTCAAGCTGGCCGAAACGTATACCATGTCCCATCGGCACCGCCTCTTTTTTGGCATTATGTTGGCCGGGTTAGTCGCCTTCGCTACCGCCGTGGTTACGGTCTTGCTCACAGGTTATCAGTATGGGGCGTTGAACCTGAGCGTGTGGTTTTTCGGGGTGGGATCGGCTACGGCGCCCTATAGCTTTATTGATTACCATATTTCCAATCCCCTGCCGGCTAGTGCCTCTTTTTATTCGCTGACGGCAATCGGCGGTTTAGTGCAATTGCTATTGGCGTTGGCCAATGCACGTTTTCTGTGGTGGCCGATTCATCCCATCGCCTTTCCAGTCAGCGCTTATTGGACTACCCATCATCTGATGCCGAGTATCTTTTTGGCCTGGATCGTCAAAAGCGTAGTTTTGCACTATGGCGGCGTGGTATTATATCGCAAAATAAAGCCTTTTTTCTTGGGGTTGATTCTGGGACACTACGTGGCGGGGGGCTTGTGGATACTGATCGACGCTTTTACCGGGATGACTGGGAATCACCTCTTTTATTGGTAGGCTCTCCGGTTTGCGCGAGCAAATTTCTCATCGCCAGGCCCCATTTCGTGTTCTCCGGTGCTGCTTGCAGTCCGTTGAGCCCGGGGGGCGGGTCCGTGCTGTCCAAGGGCCAGGTAGTGCCCAACGAGTAGCCCATTGCGGGTCCAACTCGACCGCCTTGGCGTAGTAGCCAATGGCTTTGTTGTAGTGCTCTAGCAGTATGTTAGAATTTCCGCCATTGACTGGAGCTGGTTTAAAATCGGGCTCGAGATTGAGTGTTCGTAAGAAGAAGGGCAATGTGGTCTGCATTTTCCCCCCCTTGAGCAGAAGGCTGCCCATATGGTTGAGGGGGCGGTAATCTTTGGGGTTAACAACGAGTACCCGGCCAAAGCGGTTGAGCGCTTCGCGGTGATATCCCTGGCCAGCGAAGAAGCGTGTGAGATTAAAATGGTGGAGGGGTCTTCGGGCGAGTCGAGTATTAAATGGCGCAACTTAACGTATTTTTTGCCTAGCTCTTGATCGGAAACGGCGATTTGCCGTAGGCATTTTTATGTTTGTAGCGAGGCGTCGGCCCTTGCCAGGAAATTGAGTATGGCATACCATAACAATGGTTGAGGTGTCGACTCTGGCGGTGTGCAATGTCGGCCGATTTATCGCTTGGCAATTCAGGCGCGTCGGTAGGGCGAGAGCCTATGCGACAGACGCCGGGCGATATCCGCAATCGGCTATGTCATACATCCTCAAATGCGTCTTATAATAAACCCTAAAAAGTATACCGATATTGCTGCAGTGCGCTCGGTTGCCGATGGAGGATATATTTGTGATTGACCACGCCCTAGTGCTGGCCGCCGGTCATGGATCCCGCTTGCGGGATCACGTTGCGGTTCCACACAAGGCTTTGGTGCAGCTTGAAGGCGAACCATTGTTATTGCGCACCTGCCGGATGTTGGACCGACTCGGCCTGCGGGAGATCACGATCGTCACGGGACATGAGGGTGTGGCGTTGCGCTCTGCTATAGAGGGAGCCAGCGGGATCGAGGCCAAGCTGGGTTTTATCGAAAATACCGATTGGCGGTTGGCCAATGGCTTATCGGTGTTGGCGGCGGCGGATGTGCTGGAGCGGGATTACTTGCTGATGATGGCCGACCATCTTTTAGATCCGGACATGATCGCGGGCATGTGCCGCGTCGAGTTGGCGGCGGGTGAGGTGGTATTGGCCGTGGATCGCAAACTAGACGCGATTTACGATATGGACGATGCGACCAAGGTGCGGCTAGAAGGCGAACACATCGTCGAGATCGGCAAGGAGATCGCCGACTACAATGCCATCGACACCGGGCTTTTTGCCTGTGGCGATGCGTTGGTGGCTTGCTTGGCTGAGGTGCGGGCACAAAAGGGTGATGCCAGTCTGACCGACGGGATGCGCGTGCTGATCGAACGGAAAAAATTCCGCGCGCTGGATATCGGCCCGTCCTGGTGGCAGGATGTCGATACGCCAGGGGCGTTGGCGCACGGGGCGAAACTGTTACAGGAGAATATGGGCGGGGATGCTTCTTGAGAGCATGCGCTTTCGGCAAGACTCGGTCGGCTGTTATGGCCGTAAGACTGTATCGCTTAGCATAGGGCTAAATTTTAGCCGATGCGGTCATAGTCGATAGCAAATGCCACCATCCATCTTCGCCACGATCTGCAGTGATTTCCACTTTCCTCCATTATCATAACGGTGCTTTGTTTTAATTTTGTCGGCGACAGCCTGCGCGATGGGGCCGATCGCTGCGCATCACGGTGAAAGATTGGCTATGGAAGCAGTAGTAGACAATGTGTTGGAGATCGAAGATTTGCGCGTCTCCTTCTATACCGAAGAGGGAGAACTCAGGGCAGTTGACGGGGTTAGTTTCTCTATCCCGCGCGGGTCGATCGTGGGGTTGGTGGGAGAGAGCGGGTGCGGTAAATCCGTCACCAGTTATTCGGTGCTGCGGCTGATATAGTCGCCGGGTAAAATCAAGAGCGGGTCGATTCGCTTTACCCCGAAGGGCGGCGACCCCGTCGAGATAACGGCGCTCGACGAGCAAGACGAAGCGCTTTACCATCTGCGCGGCGGTGCCATCAGCATGATCTTCCAGGAGCCGATAACCGCACTCAGTCCGGTACATACCATCGGCGACCAGATCTGCGAGGCGATTATACTGCACGCCGACACCAACGAAGAACAAGCCGCAGAGATCGCCGTCGAGATGCTGGATAAGGTCGGCATTCCGAACCCCCAGAGCGGTCTCGGGCAATACCCCTTTGAAATGAGCGGTGGCATGCGGCAGCGGGTGGTGATCGCCATGGCGCTGGCTTGTGCGCCGGAAGTGTTGATCGCCGACGAGCCAACCACTGCGCTAGACGTGACGATCCAGGCGCAGATGATACGGCTGATAAAGAGCCTGCAACGGGATTTGGCTACATCGACTTTGCTGATTACGCACGATTTGGGCGTGGTGGCGCAATTGGTGGATTATATCGCGGTGATGTATCTGGGCAGGATCGTCGAGCAGGGGGATGTGCGCGCGGTGATGAAGGATCCGCGCCATCCTTATACGATAGGATTGCTCGAATCGCTGCCGAGTTTGGCTCAGGGCAAAGAGCGTCTGTCTTCTATTGAGGGCAACGTGCCTGGATTGGCCGAGCGGCCGCCGGGCTGCCCCTTTCACCCTCGTTGCGCGCACGCTGATCCGGGGGTTTGCGACCGCGGCGATCCGCCTTTGTTGCACCCGATCGGCGAGGGGCGGATGGCCGCTTGTGTACGGCTCGAAGAAATCCACGGAGGGGATGTGGAATGAGTGCCGGGACGCCATTATTGCAAGTCAAAAATCTGCAAAAACATTTTCCCGTTTTTAGTCAGGGCTTTGTCCGGCGCCAGACCGGTTTGGTTAAGGCGGTCGACGATATCAGCTTCGATCTAATGCCGGGCGAGACTCTGGGGCTGGTCGGTGAAAGTGGTTGCGGTAAGACGACTACTGGGCGGACGATTTTACGCGCGCTTGACCCGACCGCCGGTGAAGTGTTGTTCCACGACGGCGAACGGACCGTCGATCTGGCCAAGCTGTCCGCATCCGAGCTTAAGCCACTGCGGACCAAAATGCAGATGATCTTCCAGGATCCCTTCGCCAGCCTCAATCCGCGCATGACCGTCGGTGATCCACAAATTGGCCAGCGGTTCCGAATTGCAGGACCGCGTCGCCGAGATGCTGGAGAAGGTGGGGATGATGCCAGAGCATCGCACTCGCTATCCGCATGCTTTTTCGGGCGGTCAGCGCCAGCGCATCGGTATTGCTCGCGCGTTGATCATGCAGCCGTCACTCGTAGTGTGCGACGAGGCGGTTTCGGCATTGGATGTATCTGTCCAGGCCCAGGTGATTAATTTATTGCAGGATTTGCAGCAGGAACTCGGTCTGACCTATCTGTTTATCGCGCACGATCTGAGCGTGGTCAAACACCTCTGTGACCGGGTCGCGGTAATGTATGTCGGGAAGATCGCCGAGTTGGGTGGGACGGCTAGTTTGTTCAACGCCCCGAAACACCCTTATACGCGGGCTTTGTTGGCAGCAGTGCCGAACCCGGACCCGGATGTGGCGCTGGACGCGACGCTCAGTGGCGAGGTGGCCGACCCGGGCAATCCGCCATCCGGTTGCAGTTTCCATCCGCGCTGCGGAGAGTGTATGGTTCACTGCAAAGACCATGTGCCTAAGCTGGCGGAGTTTTCTGCAAGCCATCAGGTCTGGTGCCATTTGTATGGCGATAATTCCACTGCTTGAATCGTCTTGCGGCTTAGCCTGATTCTCGGTCTTTAGTGATCGATCCACTTATCAGCGGCTTTGGTCTTGCGTCAGAAGTACTTCTCTATGGCGACTTCGCCCTTGGCGGAGAAATACTCGGTCGCGAGGCGCTTTGCGGTAAGCCTTAAGAATATTCAGATACTAAGTGCCCACCGAAGACTCCTCAACCTCCTCAGCTGCCGCTTCTTCGACCTTACCCTGCTTGCGGTTGTTCCTCTTCCGGTACAATAAATAGAACGGATACGATAGCACGATCAGCACCGCGACGCCAATCGCCGCGACCCAGCCGAACATACTGCCGACTGCGCCGATGATGATGATGGGGCCGATATAGGCGTCGGCGGTGCTGCTGCACAATAGCAACGCTGCACAAAATAGGCTAATTATTGAGAAACGGGACGGCATCGGCGGGAATCCTTTGGGCTTGGGTCATCATGGCACGCAAGGTTTTGCCCTCGTATTCGGCCCGGTCGGGATTATAATATTCCCAGACGATTTTGTGTTCCCGGGTGACTTCGAGTAGGCGGCCGCTTTGCGACTCGGTTATTAGTGTGTTGCCATTGGGCAGTCGGTGTTGGGCACCGCGGATCCAACTGTCGAAATAACTGGCTTCGTCGGTGCCCTTATAATCCCAGTAAATCTCGTGCGTAAACACGTCGACCTCCAATACGCGGCTGTGGCCGTAAGGGCTGTCGGGTGCGCCTTGGTTGTCGAAGAGCAAGACGCGGCCATTATCTAAGAGATCCGGGTCGTGCTGCTGTTTCCAGACGCCCTCCCCATACCAGCGCACGATTTCAGCGTCCGGATCGACGATGATGAAAGCGTTGGGATTGCGTAGTGAAATTAACAAATCCCCGGCTTTTACGCGCGGTATATTTGCGTTTTGCGCCCAGGTCTCGCTGACGATGCGGATCGCGTTGGTGTGGGTGACTTCGCTGTGCTTGGTGGTCTGCCACTCTTCGAACATGTGTCTGTAGGGCGAGTTTCTTAATGCCTGAAAGAGAGAAAAGCGGCTTATCTCCCGCCCGGTTTTACCATCGACTACCACCGCGAAATCTTCGATATAGGGCGGATTGATATTGCCGATCTTTTCCATACCGGTCTCTTGGATCAGCGTGTGGATATTACCGTTTGCGTCGATGTCGAAGTCGTGGTGGGCGGTGCCGGTATAGGTCCACAGGACATTTGAGTCCCGGTCGAGTTTGACTAGGCCATAACCGTAGGGGTAGTGGTTTACGTAGTCGTGGTTGGCTAACAGGTCGCCGTTGGGGAAAACCCAGGTACGGTGCCAGTGCAGCATATCGGGCTGCTGCGGGTACGGGTCGTAGTCTTCTTCGCCGAAGGCGGTGGCGAAGTCGTATTTCCATTCGTGTAGAATACGGCCCTGCTGGTCCATCAGCACCGCTGCGGTCTTGTTCTTCGAGACTAGGGTGTAGCCGGGCTGTATCGCGTCGGCGTCGTGTACTATCGCTCCCGAAGGCGTGCTGTCGTCATCGAACCACATCGTGCTGGTATATTGGTTTTTGCTGTCGGTGATGCGCTCTTTGAGATAGGTAAGGTGGCCGAAGGCGTTGACGGCAGTAATGCGGATCTCATCGGCGGGGTATAAGTGGAAGATCGAGGCGATGACGCCGTAGACGTAGACTAGGAACAGGACGCAGCAGGCGAGGGTGAAGAGATAGCTTTTGTGCACTAACCCGGACATGGGACCTCATTCTTTTAGGGCGGCGCTTAGCGCGTTTCCCCTTCGATGTGCTTATATTAAAAGTTCGCAATTCGACAAACCTAACGACAGATCGGCGATGCAAAACGATTTCAACCACACGCGACTCATGCGGTCTTTCGGCTGGCTGGTACACGTCCAGCCGAATATATGGATCGACCTCGGCAAATTGGAGACGCGTTTTTTTAAGCACCGGCTCGAAAAGACCCCGCTAGAAGCGCCCATTTACGTCACGGGTCTGGCGCGCGCCGGCACGACTTTATTGCTCAGCATTCTGGAATCGCACGAGAAGCTCACTTCGTTCAAATACTGTGACTATTACGGCGTCTTCACGCCCGTCTTGGCCGATCGTCTGTTTCGCGCGATGGGCTTAGGCGACGCGAATAAGCGCGAAAGGGCCCATGACGACGGGATGATGGTCAACGCCTACAGCCCGGAGGCGATGGAAGAGATCCTGTGGATGCAGTTTTTCGACTATTTGCACGACACGACGACGAGCAATGTCGTCACGGCAAAGACCGAGCATGCGGAATTCGAGTCGGTCTACCGTCAGACGCTGAAGAAACTGCTCTGGTGCAGGAACGCCGAGCGAATCGTATCAAAGAATAACTACAATATTACGCGCATCGCCTATCTCGCCAAAATGTACGACGACGCGCGCTTTGTTATTGCGGTGCGCCATCCGGTCGATCATATCGCGTCGATTGCCCGGCAACACCAGCTCAACCTTGAGCAATTCTCGACGGCGAGCCATCTGAGCTATTTGCGCAACGCGGGGCATTTTGAGTTTGGCAGCGGCCGTATCCCCATCGCGTTGGCCGTCGACAAGACCCGTTATATCCAGGAGTTATGGGACCAGGGGCGCGACGTGGAGGGATGGGCTGAATATTGGAACTCAATCTACGCGTGGACGCATGACGAAATACTGCAAAATGACGAATTAAATACGCGTTGCATCGTCGTCCCCTTCGAACAATTATGCGCTGACGCCGAACCCAAAATTACGGATATTCTCTCATTTTGCAACCTGGACACGGCGGATGGATGGTTGGGGGATTGGGTCGCAAAGATCGATTATCAACCCAAATACTCCGCGCCCTTTACCGCCGAGGAGCGGGAGGTGATTATGGGGATCTGCGGTGAGACGGCAGCGAGATACGGGTATCGCTAGGATGGCGTTGGTCTAATCGCGAAATCTGCTTTACAAGAAATGGGTTCCATATTGAAAGCGCCGGCGTGCAACAAAAGCGCCGGCGCTTTTAATATGGAACCCGTTTAGGTCACCGTAGATAAGTGATGGTATACCTGTAAGGTTTGCTCGGCGCTGGCTTGCCAGGTGAAGTTTGCTGCGCGGTGTTGGCCTCGATCGGCGAGTTGTTGGCGCAACTCGGGGTCCGTTAGCAGGCGCTGCATGCCTGCGGCGATGGAGGCGCTGGCTTGTGGGTCGACGAGCACCGCATGTTCTCCAGCGATTTCGGCCAGCGATGAACAATTCGACGTCAGCACGGGGCAGCCGCTGGCCATCGCTTCGAGCACGGGTAACCCGAAGCCCTCGATCAGGGAGGGAAAGGCAAAAAAGAGCGCGTGCTGGAAACAGGCGCGGATCTCACCGTCGCTCAATTGGCCCGCGAAATGGATGCGGTCGGCCACACCGAGTGAGCGGGCCATTTGCATCAGGTGTTGCTTGCCTTCGCCGCGGCCGGCAAAAACGAGGGTCAAGTCTGGGGCGGAGTCCGCGATCTCGGCAAAGGCCTGGAGTAAGCGCGGCAGATTTTTATAGGGCAGGCTATTGCCCAGGCTGAAGATAAACCGGCGGTCGCGCAAGGCTTCGGGCAATGGGGTTTCGGGTTGCTCAAAGCCGGTCCGCCATTCGGGGGCCACGCCGTGGTAGACAGTTGTAATTTTATCGGAGGCCACGCCGTGCGCATCGGTGGCGACTTGGCGCGTGCTCTCGGATACGGCGATGATGTGGTCGCTATGGTCAATGGCCCTGCGGATGCCGAGGCTGCCCAGCGATCCCTTGACCATAGCGCGCCAGCGCCGGCCGTCGGCGAGGGCGGGATGGTCGACCCAAATAAAATCGTGTAGGCTGATGACGACGCTTCCAGCGCGTACGCCGGTGGGCAGGAAGTGGAATAACGAGTGATAAATGTCGGCTTTAAGGGCATTGATGGTCCGCGCGCCCCAGAGGATATTCTGCACCGAGGAGATGTCGTGCGGCAGTGATATTTCGCGGAAGTTGGCCTGTTGCGCAATGGGCCCGTGGCTAGACGGACGCCGGACGATGATATACTCGTTTTCCCGGTCCAACTTGGCGATATGCTCAACGAGGACCCTGGCGTAACGACCGAGAGCGGTGGGGGTATCGCGCAACGAACGGGCGTCGATACAGATTCTCATAGCGGTGCGGTTACCACAATTACAGTGATCGGTTGCGGAGGGGATGCGGCGAATAGACGGTTGCTGTCATTTGCTTGCCAGGCTTGCGCAGTAGTTGGGAATATGTCCCAGCGCGGCCTTCGGCCAGGCGCGAAAGTCGGCATAGGCGGCTTCTGCGTAGGAGCGGGTCTGGTTGGCGTCGGTGAGCACTGCGATGGCGATGATTTTGTTGGGCAGATCTCTTTTAAACGTAAGCTTGTGGTCCCGAGCCAGGTCGATCTCTTCGAAGACCCATTGCCCCAGTTTTTCCGGTCCGCTCTCCAAGACGATGACCCATGGGCGGCCAATGCCCTTACGGCGGCCGATAGTCCCCTTGGCGAGGGTCGTGCTCCACGCGTATTTGATCATCCGCGGTATACCCAAAAGGAAGGTCTTTGAAACCATGACATAGACTCCGGCGGCGCTGTCATTGGTTTCGGTATAGCGTTCGTCGGCGCCAGGCGGAAGATCGTTGGCCCGCCAGCACCAGGTCATGATCGGGTAATGTTGCGGGTTCCAATTCGCCCTTTTGAACAGGGCCACCGAAAGGCCGGTATCTTGCGCTGCCAAATAGCGTTGTCCGTTGGTCTCGCGGACTGCGTAGAGCTTGGGTTTGTCGTTGTCCTTGCCGCGCCAACTCCAACCGCTGGGCAGGCTGTCGAGTGTGGAGGTGGCGAAATCCTCGATAACGACGTAGTCGTCGATGTCGAAGGGGTTATCTGCGGCAAAGGCGGTGGAGGTGAGGTCGGTCTGATAGATTGAGAGGACGCAGTAGCCCGCCAAGCAAGCGAGTATGTGTCGGCGCATGGTACGGGGCCCCTATGTCTCGGTGTGAGGCGGGTCGCTTTGCTCCTGGAGCGCTTCTGTCGGCTCCGAGGCACCGCGTTTGATCGCATTACGACTCATATAGCTGAGACAAGTCCAGCCGATAAAAATCCATACTATGCGGCGTAGGCGGCGGGTGAGTCCCAAGGACAGGCCGAGGGCCGGGTCCAGGCCGAGACTGGAAAAGAGAAAGACCAGGCTTCCTTCCATTACGCCGATATTGGAAGGCATAAAGAAGAAAAGACCATTGATGACCGCGCCCAGCGAATTGAGCAGGAAACAGAACCAGAAACCGACGCCGGCGTCGAGTGCGTTGAGAATGAAGTAGGTTTCGCAGGTGCCCATAAACCAGCCGATGCTCTGGAAAAACAGGGCCTGGAGGAAACGGGTTCGGTGTTCGCGGTAGAAGGAGCCGATATTGGTGTCGATACGCGCGGCCCGGCCCATATTACGCTCGATCAGATCGGTGCTGATGCCGGTGGAGCGCAGAAACTTGAGCAGCGAGGTGAACATCCGGTCCTGGCGTTTGTAAAAGAGCCAGAGGGCCATCGGGCTGGCGACGAGCAGCGAGGTGAAGAGCACGCGGTATTCGAGCGGTATGAGTTCGGAAACGTCGTGATAATAGAATAGCAGGCCCAGCCCGAGGATGGTAAAGCTGAGGCCGACGACCAACTGGGCGGTCTTGTCGACGACGACCGAAGCCATGCCGCGGGGCCCCGGGGTGCGGTGGGAGAGCAAGTAGGCCTTGACCGGCTCGCCGCCCAAGTTGGCGAAGGGGGTAAGCTGGTTGACCGTCTCGCCGGCCAGTTTGGCCGCGAATAGCGTTAGCAGGCGCGGCTTAAAGGCATCGGGCGGAAAGGCGAAGCTCCAGGCGATGGTATTGGAAATATTCCAGATGAGCGAGGGGATCAATAGCATTGGGAAAACCCATTTGATCGCGTCGAGTTGGTGCAAGACCTCGTCGAAGCCGAGTTGGCCGACTAGATACCCCAGGACCAGGAAGCCCAGGCCGACCATGGAGACTTGCAGGATTTTCACGCTATTTCCTCGCGGTTGACTGGAGCAGTCGAAAGGGCGCTTAGCTGTGGTTGCTGTTCGGCTTCGCTCGCCTGGTCGCCCATCAGCCGGAAGTGAGTGGTCAATACGCCGAGCGCTGCCAAGTGAATTAATACGAGCAGGAACCAGAACACGGCTTCAAATTGATTGGCGATCAGGCCGATGGCGATAACCAGCGACAGGAAATCGCGCTTGGTTATAAAGCCGAAACGCTCCAACAGCCGATAGCTCCAGTCCTTTTCGTCCTCGGGGACTTTGCTACCGAGATCGCCGAGATAGTATTGCAGGCTGCCGGTGCCGGTTTTCAGTGCATAGACATAGAGCAAGCCCAGGGTCAGGACCATCGAGGCGATGGCCGAGAGGCCGGCGTAGACGGGGAAATTAGCGTCCGGATAAAGCCAGCGCATACCGATGATCATTGCCGAATAGCCGCCGATATAGGCGAGATTGTCGGTGACGGTGTCAAACCAGGCACCGAACTTGGACTCGGCCAATTTTACGCGGGCCACCTCGCCGTCGCAACCGTCTAGGATCGAGGCCAATTGCCAGAGCAGGCCTGCGACGAATAGCCGCAGGTAATTGTCGGGCTGGGTGACGATATAAGCACCTAGTAGTCCTGGGCACAGGACCAAGAAAAAGGTCACCATATTCGGGGAAATGCCGGTATCGACGATGAGCTTGCTGAAGGGCACGGAGATCTTGACGTTGAGGTAACGCGCGACGGTGCCGCTGGTCGACTTGCTGACTTGGTCGAAGAGCATATCCTTGGCGGTGCGTGCGCTTGCGTTGTCGGTCACCTGTTGCCACAAATTGCACGAAATGTCTTCGGTGCGGACAGTATGTGCTTGGGCGTTATCGCTGAGGAAAGCCCACAAACCCTCATTGTTTTTCGCTATCGCGCTGGCCGTAAACAAACCCGGTGCACAGAGAAAAGCCCCCGTAGCGATCTGGCCGTTCGGGGCTGGTTGGTCTGCTGTCGGGATCCAGCGTTGATCGTCGAGTGCGATCGCGTCGCTGATCTGAGCGACGAAGTCGGCCTTTTGCAGGTCTGACGCGATAAGGGCGCTCAGTGAGGTGTGGTGATGTACACTATCGCCGGCGAGCAAGAGAAAGGGTGTATCGAGCGCTAACGCAGAAACGTTCGCATCGCCTCGGGTGGTAAACTCGATTTGTATGTCGAGATCTTGAACCGAGGGTAGGGCGTTGGTGGGGTGATCCTGGGGTAGAATGACCCAGATGCGTTCGAGCCCTGCCTTGGCCATGGTGCGGATGCCGCGCTGAAGTAAGGTCCGTCCGGCGACTTTAAGATCGGTGTGGGGTGTATCAGCGGGGGCATCGTCAAAGACCAGAATTCCTTGCTTTATCACGTCAGTTGTACTCTTTTTGCTAGGTGTATGCCGCATACGCCCTTCTTTAATAGGACATCGCGAAGAATTTTTAGGACAAATAATCCTATAATATAGTGAACAAAGAGAGATTTGTCGGCCCTTAGTTTAACACTGATCGATGGCCGGGGTGTTACTGCGGGTATTAATTTGTCGATTTGGTGTCCGTTATAAGTCGATATATAACAAATTTGCGGGCGATCGGCGCTGATTCGTGGTAGGGCGTGTATCCGCCCACCGCTCTCGTAGGGTGACGGCATTGCCGACTATGTCCCCTAACACGGCGCCCATAATTACATCGGATAAGTAGTGTTTATCGCCTTCGATGCGTCCTGCTTCTGTAAAAACGCCTGCGATATAAAGTATATGTGTAGGGTTATTGTGTACTTAAAGAATTTTAAAATAATCTTTTATAGTTTATTTTAGTACTGTTAGTGCCAATGGGAGTTTATACCTGCGACGTTCGAGCGCGGTGAGGTAACGGGTGGAAGCTGGGCGGCCAAGAGCAAGCCGCAGACGGCGGATTTTATCGTCGACGGTGATGAGCGTACCTATTGGCCGCCGGATGAAAACGACGCGCTCGACCAGTGGTCGGTGCAGATCGATCTTGGGCGCCCGGGGTACTTGGAGTAATGTCTGCCAGGCTTCGGGCGAGGCGTTCTAGGCGGTGAGTCCACGCCGCTTTGTGCAATTGCAGATGATTCTTTCGACTGAGGACCCACAAGTCGCCTCGCCGATCTAGTCGGAGCCAAGGTCGGTAGCCGCTGGAGTTTTAACTGGTCGGGGCGAGAAAGGACCGGTAGCATGGCGGCACCAGGTGTTTACCTGTGCCGAATCAATCTGGGTACAGCGAGTAGCACAACAGCGATTATGCCGACATTCTCTTTGGTCTATTGAGGTGGTGACGAACCTTTGAACTTATTGCGTATATTGGATCCGAAAAACGAACGCGTCCATTGGTGGTGTTTCGCCCTTTTACTGGCGGTGTTGGCCGGTTGCACCTTTGCTTCGGTGGGCGATTTACACCTCGACAACCACGACCGGGAGAATTTGCTAGATAGCGCGCTGATCAGCGCGGATTTTACGTATCTGTTCAGCACCGAGAAATTTCATACCTCGGGCCGGCCGCTCTACGAAGCGCTCGTTTGGCTGCAATATGAGCTCTGGGGCGAAGACATGC
>Ga0233439_10002290_pt1 | contig 21977 bp, 23 predicted proteins | sample SI_123_September_6_FD_182713 | JGI IMG/M metagenome (GOLD analysis project Ga0233439, IMG submission 182713) | Seawater microbial communities from Saanich Inlet, British Columbia, Canada - SI_123_September2016_100_MG | ecosystem: Environmental > Aquatic > Marine > Inlet | place: Canada: British... | reverse complement strand
ATACAAAAAAATTAACGTCTATCCACCACTTTGGATGGATAGGAACAGGCTTTCTGTCTCTTCTGATTCCCTTTTCAAAGAACTTGCGTTCAACTCCTGCAAAGCTCATTATAATATCCCTACTGCTAACTACTGTCAATACTATTTTATAATTAACAGTAACTTTTTTCAGAATTAATTATTTAAACCAACAATCAATTGATTTTTAAGCTCCGGAAGCAGCCTTTCAACAGTCCGGACAATCACTTTTGTTGTGTGGTCAAATTCCAAATTTACTGTATCACCCTTTGACTTATACCCAAGAACGGTTTGTGATAAAGTTTCCGGAATAAGAGAAATTGAAAAGAAATCAGCGCCGACTTCAACCACGGTTAAGCTGGCACCATCTATGGCAATCCAACCTTTAGGAATTAAATACGCTATCCATTCTTTACTACAAGACACAATAAGATCACAGTTATTAGGTATGTTGCGGACTTCCTTAATAGTTCCTATGCAGTCCACATGTCCTGTGACAGAATGTCCGCCAACTTCATCTCCAAAAGCGCACGCACGCTCGATGTCGACGAAATCTCCGACCTTCAGGGTACCAAGGTTGGATTTATTAAGTGACTCCTGAATAACGTCAAACTCCGCCCAATCTTTCTCAAAGCGAACAACAGTCAAGCAGACTCCATCCACCGCAATACTTGCACCCTGCTGAAGTTTCTCTGATAAATCTTCGAGTTGAATCCGTAATCTTCTTCCACCTTCGAGATCTTCGACGGCTGTTATTTTACGTGTTCCCTGTACAATTCCTGTAAACATGATTTTCCAATTTCTAAACTGAGATTAATACGAGATCATTTAATTCAGGGGTGGTAGTCCCAAAGATTTCTGTACACGTTTTCGCAGCCAGCGAATACTTTCTTCCCGCACTACAGGGATAAAAATAACTAGCCCAAGTGCGTCTGTCAAAACTCCGGGCACAATAAGTAAAACTCCTCCACACCAAAGTAACAAATCCGCAAATACTTCTTCTGTGGGAACTCTGCGGTTACGTAATTCACTTTCGACCAGAGTCCATAAGGTGAAATTTTCACCCTGCATTAACCATAAGCCGGCGGCGATTGTCACAACACACTGCAGAAAAATTGTGCTGAGCGGCATAAAATAAGACAGTTGCATGAGCACCCATATTTCGATGCTCGGAACAACTAATAATAAAATACTCAAGACCCACCACATTTAACTCTTAACTTTTAACTTTTGTTTGTTATGGATTGTGGAGGGATGGAATATGTACATGTTGCATGTGCCACTGGTTCAGGGTCACCCTGCGAGTAGATAATAACCTCGCCCACGATTAAACGTTTACCCATTTTCATCAGCCATGACTCTCCTACAAGGTCACGGTGTGGTTCAGGTTTACGTAAAAAATTAATATTCAGATTTGTCGTCACTGCTAAAACCACTCCACCCATTGTAGTTAAAATTGCGGCATACATTGCTGTGTCTGCAAGTAACATCATCGTTGGTCCAGAGACAGTTCCACCGGGACGCAAGTGGGTATGATCAACATCGAGGCGTAGTCTTGCACGCCGATTTTCACAAGATTCAACGAACATTGGATTTTCGGGAAATTCCTGCTGCAAAAAGCTTTGTATTTGATCGGCAGTCATGGTGATAATTTTCAGAAATATAATAATAGTTAACACAGCAGGTTTGAAATGGCTTGCTGAAATACTTGAGTTTGATCAACAATACTTTATCACAAATTAAGCAAAATATTTATTGATCTTTTACGTTTCATGAATTCATTGTCAGCACTTAACGCACAGCAAAAGGAAGCAGTTACTACACTAGATGGTCCAGTCATGATTCTTGCGGGCGCAGGCAGCGGGAAAACACGTGTCATTATACAGCGTATTGCATATTTGATCCAGAAAAAGCAGATATCTCCTCAGCAAATCCTTGCAGTTACTTTCACAAATAAAGCAGCAGAAGAAATGCGGATGCGTTTACATGAAATGCTCTCAGGAAAACAGAAAGGCATACATTTGAGCACATTTCACGCCTTGGGGGTGAGTCTGTTGCGCAAGTCGATTCATCATCTGGGTTACCGTTCCAATTTTATTATTTACGATACACGTGATCAGTTATCTGTGATCAAGACAATAATGGAAGATCAGGACTTTGACGATAGGGGTTTGATAGATGCCAAGTCTGTTCATTATGAAATCAGCCAGGCAAAGTCCACGGGTGCTGTTCCGGAAGATTTTCTGGAACAACAGGAATCAGAGCAAAAACAATTAGTAGGCAAAATTTTTCGGCACTATCAGCAAACAATGAAAGGCTGTAACGCAATTGATTTTGATGATATTCTCAACCTTACACTGACTTTATTTGAGAAACAACCGGATGTTATGTCCTCTATAACGGAGCGCTTCCGTTATATTATGGTAGATGAATATCAAGACACGAACCGTATTCAATATAAACTTTTACAACACCTCACAAGCCGTCACAGGAACCTTTGCGTAGTTGGTGATGATGATCAATCCATTTACGGCTGGCGTGGTGCAGAAGTAAAGAATATTTTAGATTTTGAACGTGATTATCCGGAAGTGAAATTTATCCGTTTAGAACAAAACTATCGTTCAACACAAAAAATTCTAACTGCTGCAAATCAGGTTATCTCTGAGAATACTCAGCGTATGCCAAAAAAACTCTGGTCCGAAAAACAAGGCGGTGAAAAACTGGATTGGCTTTTAGCAGATTCTGAAGCAGAAGAAATGGAAGCAGTGACAAGGAAGATTCGTGCAAAAATAATGCAGCATGGCCGACGTTATTTAGACTATTCAATACTCTACCGTTCCAATTTTCAGTCACGTCTAGTTGAAGAAGCACTCCGTGAAGCAAAAATACCTTATCGGATGTTAGGCGGAACGAGCTTTTATGATAGAGAAGAAATTCGTGACGCTCTGGCTTACCTGAAAGTTATTCATAACCCAAATGATGAAGTCAGCCTGCACCGTATAATCAACACTCCGCGGCGTGGAATTGGTAAAACTTCGCTGATGAAGGCAAATGAGTACTGTCAAGAAACGCATCTTCCTTTGTTTAAAGTGATGGGGCGTGCCAGAAAATATGAACGTATTCCAAAAGATTCTGCCTTCACAATGGAAATGTTAACAGGGATCATCAGTAATTATCAGCAGCGTTTCGCCAATGAAGTATTAGGTACAGTGTTCAAGGATTTGCTGGATGAAATCGGTTATCTTAGATTTCTTGAAACTCAAAGTGGTGACGTCAAGGCGCGTGAACGTCGGGTAATGAATGTGCTTGAATTGCTGGTAAGTGTTCGGAAATATTCTGAAAAGTTTCCTGAAGCAAATCTTCAGAGTTTTTTAGAGCGTGTAACGCTTTTTACGCAAAATGACAACGATCCGGAAACTAAAGCCAATCAAGTTTCGATCATGACTCTGCATAGTGCGAAGGGTCTGGAGTTCCCTTTTGTCTTCATGGTTGGTATGTCTGAAGGAGTCTTTCCTAACAAGCGTGCAATCGAAGAAGGAGGCGAGGATGAGGAGCGTCGTTTATGTTATGTAGGAATCACAAGAGCGCAACAGGAATTAACTTTTTCGATGGCTAAGTCCCGTAAACGTTACGGAGAAAGCATTAAGCAGGAACCTTCCCGTTTTCTGCTAAACATCGATCCGGAACTACTCGCAGTTCCTATTATAGGGGAAGCTACTGAAGAAGTTAAAAAGGAACGCAGTCGCGAATCACGTTCCGCCTTTTTCTCACAATTTAAACAGATGGAAACCAGTTGAGACAGATGAAAATATTTAGATATTGTTTTTTCAGGTTTGCACTGCTTATTTTCGGCTTAATCTCATTCTCCGGAATTTGCATTTCACAAACTATTATAGTCGCACTTGGAGATTCTTTAACTGAGGGATTCGGAGTCAGTAAAGAAGAAGCATTTCCTTTTTTGCTTGAAAAGGAACTTTTAAGTAAAGGTCATGCTGTAAAGATTATCAATGCTGGAGTCAGCGGTTCCACAAGTGCCAGCGCAGCTTCACGGCTTAAATGGTATATCCGTTCTCAACCCGATATAATTATATTAGCGCTGGGCGGAAATGATGGTTTGCGTGGATTAAGTGTAGCACACATGAAGAAAAACTTAAGCAGGGCAATTGAGTTAGCACAGGCTGAAAAAATACAGCTTTTGCTCTCTGGAATGCAGATTCCGTTAAATTATGGTAAGGAATATACAGATTCTTTCCGGGATGTTTTTCACCAATTGGCGGAGTTATATAAACTGCCGATGATTCCGTTTCTGCTGAAAGATGTCGGTGGAGTTCCAAGTCTGAACCAACCAGACGGTATACATCCTAATCCTGAAGGTCATCAAATCATTGCAGGTACTGTGCTTAAATATTTAGCACCGCTTTTGCCTGAAATAAAATAAAAACAGCCGGTTTGAGCAGTCTAAGAGGCTGACAGAATTATATGAGAAGTGAGGCATAAGTTGGGCTTAACCAAGCTCAACCATACCTTCTCATTGACTTGAGGGCAGCCTGAATCTGCTTTTGTTGATTGAGATATGCTCTGTTGCTTGGTGCAAGCACATCCACTGCTTTTTTGCCCACTTCCAGGATTTTCAAAACACCATGATTTGCAAGACTCAGCATTTTTCGCTGTTCATATGCATAATATGCAATTTGAGCGAATTCAGACAGCACAGTTATGTCACCGCGTTTTGGATTTGTAAAAGAAGATCTCTTTAAAGCTTTGTGATATGCGACTATTGCTTTGTTGAAAGTTGGAGTCATGGATGGTCTAGCCGTCAAATCACGCATCACTACACGTAAAGTTAAGACCCGAAGTGCCTGCATGTGTACCCTGGCTTCCATAAGATAAGGCAAAGGTAGCTTACTGTCTATTTCCTGCAGCTTGGCCACTATCTTCAGTCCTATTGGATGAAGAATCGGTATGCGTTTCATCACTTCAAGTGCCGCTAAAGTTTTACGTACGACAAGAGTATGTTTGTTCTTTGTGGAATCCGCACCTCCAAATAAGCTCTTCACTCTGTGTTTAGAAGTCAACTCATCCAACTCATCCATATGCATTGACATGGTAATGCTGCCACGGGTATCTTCATCAAGAGAATCAGTGTATTCCAGTAATTTTAAAGTTATTTTTATTTCCTGGATCACCTTTGCTTCATTTTCGTCAATGTCTTCTTCATCGTCATCATCCGCTTTTATCAAGTCTTTGATTGAGATTACATCCAGGTTTACATTTTTTAGTTGTTTTGAGTGAACGACGAGCAGACTTTTTTTGTGTGTCGTAATTATATTTTCCAAATATAAACGATATGTCTGTCCGGCAATTTGCAAAGTCGCAGGAGTTATGTTTCCTAAATAAATAGTAAGAGCAGCTTGAATTAAGAGGTTGCGGTAAAAGGACAGAGGAAAATCCCGTTTGTCATGCATCACGATTCTTACCAGTTTAACCCTTGGGGCAGTGGATACTGGGTCACTTGCGATTTTTGAAACCAAAGCAGAGATTTCAGCATTAGCTGCCTGATTGCCGATGATGCTTGCATCGACGTGTGTACCTTTATTATCTGCGTCTGTGGACAGGATAGTTTTGCGCATCTTCAGCATAAAGGAAGAGTTGCTGAGTTTGTTGACGTCTTCAGCAGCCTGTAAAATTTGCCTTTGAATTTTTTTAAAATCCAGGCTGGGAATAGGCGGATTTGACGTTGGTTTGCTCTTAAATGTGTTCTTCAAAATCCCTCATTTCATTTGCAAAGTAGCGGTTTTGCTTTTTATTTAATTTAATTGTCCTGAAAATTAACTTAAAATGTCTCATGCAGAGTTTCTGGTGTTTTCTTCACAAACTAAAGACTTTTGTTTTTTTGTTGAAAATTTAAGCTCTCTTTAACTGCTTTATACCTTAATCTTTAACATGAATCAGCTAAAAACGAAAGATTGGAGTCAGGTTTTGCTCAAAAACAAGTTCGATTATTTTAGTATTAATTTTAGCTTTGAGCTGATCCTCAGGCAGCGCTCAGTGTTTTCAAGGTGAAATCAACAGTAGTTCAGCATGATTTATGCATTCTTGAGGCTCATTCAGCTGGCTGAAAAAAACGTTAATATAATTATTTCTAAATTGTTTTTGCACAAAAATAATAGTATTTATTTGGGTTGGCAACAGCAGGCAAATTTTGTTCAAAATTTCAAAGGAAGCACTCGACGTTTCTGTTCAGAAGGAGTATATTCTTTGTCAAGAGAGAGTTCACCTCAAAATGGATTACTTCCATGCATAGAACATGCACCGGCAAACATAATTATTAAAGCTGAACCTCTCTTGCTCAATTCAGGAAAACACATCGGCAATTAAATTTATTTTTGCTTGTGAACTGTGTTTCCGGACTCTTTAGGTTTACTAGTTTTTAGTTGACCAAAACTCCTCAATCGTGATTGAAACTTCGATGTTAGAATCTTATCCTCCTGTAAAAATGGGAGGTACTACAGACGGACTGCTTGTCTTAAGTAACGGCCGTTTCTTCAGAGGAAAATTAAGGGGAGCTCCTGTTGAGGCTACCGGAGAAGTAATTTTCAATACGTCAATGACCGGTTATCAGGAAATTCTTACTGATCCGTCTTACACCGGCCAGATTGTGACAATGACATATCCTCAAATAGGCAATTACGGTGTGAATCCGGATGACATGGAGTCAAAAACCACTCATGCTTCTGCGCTTATTGTTCGTGAATTAAGTCAATTGAGCAGTAATTGGAGAGCAACTCAAACCCTGGATGAATGGTTGATAGAACGCAGGATTCCTGTTTTAGATGGAGTAGATACACGTTCTCTGGTTAAGGCAATACGATCCAGCGGTGAATGTTCAGGATTGCTGGTACCTTCAGATTCGCGTCACACACTTGAGGAATTGCGTGAAGAAGCACTGGATTTGCCTTCAATGGTAGGTCAAAACCTGGCGAGGCAAGTTTCTACCCGTGAATCATATTTTTGGCCTTCAGCAACAGATTCCAAACCGTTTAATGTAATTGCGTATGATTTTGGAATTAAATACAATATTCTGCGGATTATGAACAGTCTCGGAATGAGTGTAAGGGTGGTGCCATGGAATACGACTGCGGAAGAAATACTGGAGATGAATCCGCAAGGTGTTTTCCTGTCAAATGGTCCTGGCGATCCTGCGGCCGTAAATGAGGCGGTTGAAGCAGTTCAAACTTTGCTGGGTAAAGTACCAATTTTCGGAATCTGTTTAGGTCACCAAATATTATCTTTGGCATTAGGATGCCAGACCTATAAGTTGGCTTGCGGGCATCATGGAGGCAATCACCCGGTGATGGATATTTCAACCAATAAAATTGAAATCACCAGTCATAATCACGGTTTTTCTGTTGATGAAAAATCTCTTCCGAAGAATGTCAGTGTGACACACAGGAATCTGAATGATCAAACAGTAGAAGGGATAGAATCTCTCATTCATCAGGCATATTCAGTGCAATATCATCCTGAAGCTGCACCTGGACCAAGAGATGCATCGTACCTTTTTGGCCGGTTTCTTGAAATGCTGAAAAGCTGAACCGTAATACAGCTCTTGAGAATTGATATACGAAGCAAAGCAACAGCCTAAATTTACAACCAGAAAAAAAGCAAATGAGGTTAGATGAGCGTTGGTAAAATGACAGGCCCTAAAAAGGCTGCAATTCTATTGCTTGCCCTGGGTGAAGATGCGGCAGCGGATGTGATGAAAAATTTGGAAGAAGCGGAAATACAACAGGTTGGCTATTATATGAGCCGCTTCACAGATGTTGCTCCGGAAGAATTGGACATTGTACTCGAGGAGTTTTATCGAAATTCTGTGATGGTTGATGAGGGCGTGAGTATCAGTTCCTCACCCGATTTTGTCAAGAATGCTTTGACGAAAGCGTTGGGTGCGGACAGGGCCAAAGAGCTTAGTGATAATCTGCGGGCAGGAGAGGATGAAGCCGGACTTGAAGCATTACGTTATGCAGAACCGATCATGATTTCAAATTATATCCGCAATGAACACCCGCAAACTATTGCGCTAATTCTTTCATATTTAAAGAATGTGGAACAATCCTCAACTGTCCTGAGAGAATTGCCAGAAAGCCTTCAGGCTGATGTGTTGTATAGAATGGCAGTGATTGAAAGTATTCCGCCTGGTGTGGTTGCGGAAATGAACGAGGTCTTAACTGAAGAAATGAAAACGGCAGGAAGTATGGCAACAAGCGTGGGTGGAGTTGAGCCGGTTGCGGAAATCTTAAACTCCGTTGACAAGGCTACAGAAACAAGAATTCTGGCCAGTATCGAAGAAACAAACCCTGATCTGGCAGAACAAATCCGGGAACTGATGTTCACCTTCGAAGATATGGCTCTGATTGATGCCAAGCAAATGCAAATCGTGATGAAGGATGTTGATCAGGCTGACATGGTGCTCGCTCTCAAAACAGCAAGTGATGCAGTTAAAGAACTTATCTTCAGCAGCATGTCATCAAGAGCTGCGGAAATGGTACGTGATGATCTGGAAAACTTAGGCCCCGCAAAAATATCGGACGTAGAAGCAGCTCAGCAAAAAATAATAAAAGTCGTTAAGAAACTTGAGGAAGACGGATCGATAGTCATTGCGGGTGCAGGAGGTGGTGACGTAGTTTGATCAATGAATGCTGTATACTTCAAGTTTACAGTTTTAAAAATTACGTTTTAGGTTACAGAGTTCACAGAATTTTATTTTTTTTATAAATTTTCACCTTCTCTTTTTTAGTGTTTGAATTTGTTTCCTGCGTAGATCGCTTCAAAAAAGCTTCAGTTTTCATTATTCAACAGTTATAATTCCAGTTCAGACCTTTGTTTCCGAGAAGAAAGTAAGAAAAATTATCCTCAGAAACGGTTTGTATAAAACAATTATTTTTAAATATTATCTTTAATACAGAGTTTTGCAATGCCTAAAACAATGTTTGAAAAAATTTGGAGTGCACATCTTGTTTATGAACAGGAAGGCAATTCAATTGTTTACATTGACCGTCACCTAGTGCATGAAGTGACCTCAGCACAAGCCTTTGAAGGATTACGCATCGCCGGACGTTCAGTTCTGCATCCGGAAGCGACATATGCTGTTCCTGACCATAATATCCCAACTATCAATCAGGACCAACCGATTAAGGATCCGATTTCTGCACTTCAGGTAGAAACCCTGCGCAATAACTGCAGAGAATTTGGTATTACTCTTTTTGATCTGGGAGATGAACGTACAGGCATTGTGCATGTAATGGGACCGGAACAAGGTTTAACACTGCCTGGTTCAACTATCGTTTGCGGAGACTCACACACCGCAACCCATGGCGCGTTTGGTGCGCTGGCTTTTGGAATTGGGACTTCCGAAGTTGAACATGTACTAGCAACGCAGACACTGCAACAGCAAAAACCCAAGACGATGCTGGTTGAAGTTGAAGGTCAGCTGCCGGAAACGGTAACGCCTAAAGATATTATTCTTGCTATTATCGGCAAAATTGGCACTGCCGGTGGAACCGGTTATGTGATTGAATATGCCGGAGAAACTATTCGAGCGATGTCAATGGAAGGCCGCATGACACTCTGCAATATGACGATTGAAGCAGGTGCGCGTGCAGGCATGGTTGCTCCTGATGAAAAAACTTTTGAACATCTGAAGAATCGACCTTTTGCACCAAAGGGTGACGCTTTTGTTGACGCGGTCTCTTCCTGGAAAGAACTCAAGTCTGATGCAGGTGCGAAATTTGATGTAACAGTTAACTTAAACGCGAATGATGTTTTACCGCAGGTTACGTGGGGTACAAATCCGGGGATGGTAACTGATATTAATGGAACAGTTCCGGATCCGTCCAAAATTGAAAATTCGATGGAACGCAGTTCTGTTGAACAGGCTTTGAAATATATGGGTCTTAAAGCGAATTTGCCTATTCAGGAAATTAGCATTGACCGTGTTTTTATTGGATCATGCACAAATTCACGCATCGAAGATTTGCGTTCGGTGGCTGATTATGTTGAAGGCAAAAAAGTTAATGATACAGTTTCGGCTATGATTGTTCCGGGTAGCGGAATTATCAAGCGTCAGGCTGAGGAAGAAGGTCTGGACAAAATTTTTGTTGCTGCAGGGTTTGATTGGCGTCAACCGGGATGCTCCATGTGTCTGGCCATGAATGATGATGTGCTAAAACCAGGTGAGCGCTGTGCTTCTACCAGCAATCGAAACTTTGAAGGCCGTCAGGGTAAAGGCAGCCGAACACATCTTGTCAGTCCGTTGATGGCCGCCGCTGCCGCGATTGCGGGACATTTTGTTGATCCAAGAACTAATTAGTGAACCTTGAATAAATAATAAAAATGGAAGCATTTAACACTCTTTCCGGAATGGCTGCACCACTTGATAAAATAAATGTGGACACAGACCAAATTATTCCAAAACAATTCCTGAAAAAAATTGAACGCACAGGTTTCGGAGTTCACCTTTTTCATGACTGGCGCTACACAGATGACGCCGGAACACAGTCGAATTCAGAATTTGTACTGAACTTAGCACGCTATCAGGGGGCACAAATTTTGTTGACCCGTGAAAATTTTGGCTGTGGATCAAGCCGCGAACATGCTCCGTGGGCTTTGCAGGATTATGGTTTTAAATGTGTTATTGCATCAAGTTTTGCAGATATATTTTACAGCAATTGCAGGAAAAACGGTATTTTGGCTGTTGTACTTCAGCCGGAGGAAATACAGTCTTTGTTTGAAGAAGTTGAAGCTAACGCAGGATGTCAACTGTCAGTCGATCTACCTCAGCAGACTGTATGTTCGCCTCTTGGTAAGAAGTTCTCTTTTGAGATGGATGGATTTGCAAAAAATTGTTTGCTAGAAGGTTTGGACGATATTGGCTGGACCTTGCAGTTTGAGGAAAAAATTAAAGATTATGAACAACAGGCCAGGCAGCAAAAACCCTGGTTATTTCTTGATGTGTAATTAACTCCGATTCAGGAATTCATGTCAGCCTTGCGGTTACCAGTACTGATAATTTTATTCCCAATTCTATTTGCTGCTTGCGGGCGTTCTGATTTAACTCGGATACGCCTGCTCTCTCCGGTTAGTGAGACCAATAAAGATCACTCCAATTTCACTGATGAAAGCCTGTCTGCCTCTGCTAAAAGCATAACTGCTGCTGATCCAAAAACAAGTGGAGGCAGTGTATATTTTCTGTTTAAAAGTATAGGTCTTGGTTATACCACTGTTACCACTAAAATTGAAAATGAAATCAGCAACTCATCCAGTGCTGCTCTGTTGCTCAGAGAACAAACAACGATCATAACCAATTTCACGGATTTGGCATTTGCTGTCGGTGAAAACTATACTATGATGTGGGGAGCAGGTGTTTTGTCAGGAGGAAGTCTGGAAACCACCCTGAATTATGGTTATAGTGGCGCAACGGATGAAACTCTTAAGCACAAAGAACTTGCGGGGCATTCTGTGTTTTTGGTGCTGGGTCATCACGGATTTGGTTTTGAAACGCTGTTAGGATTTCGTACAAACTACATCAAGGCAGAACTGGAAGACAGTCTAAGTTCTGCAACAACTCTGAAGACGGCAAGTTCAATCAACTATGAAAGTACTGGCCTGCGATTGACTACAAATCAGGTGCAACTTGGCATAGGAGTTACTTTTTGAATCCCATCAACAGGAGGAATTTTGGGAGGAAAATTAAGCAATTTAAGTCTCGAATATTTTGTGCTGTTGTCATTTATGGCATTTGCGTTTTCCTGTGCTACTCCAGGAAGCGATGAAGAGTCAACAACTAGCACTGCTGACACCACTGTTCCAACTGTAACAACAATCTCTCCTGCAGACGGCACCACTGATGTGGCTGTCACGAGCACAATTTCCATTACTTTCAGCAAATCCATTGAGCCCAGAAACGTCACCACTAGCACTACGGAAAGCTGCAGCGGGACTGTACAGCTTTCGGTAGATGGTTTCAACAACTGTATTCCTGCAGTTGTTACTTATGACACTTCGCGCAAAATTTACACCTTGACCGCTGGTTCCAGCAGCGCCGCTTTAGAGTTGACTTCCTCTACAAAACATCAAATAAAAGCCACCACCAGTGTCATAGATTATTTCAGCATCGCACTTGCCTCAGACTATACTTCTGCGGGATTTACCACAACCTCGATTTGCACTTCCGGCTGTACCTGGAGCGATGCAACTGCAACTGGGCTGACTGCAGGAAGTGGACACGCGGTTGTCTATCATTTGGGAAAACTGTGGGTTATAGGAGGTGGTGACGGAAGTTCAGTTTACACTAAAGTTTATTCATCCAGCGATGGTGCAACTTGGACTGATGCAGAAGCAAGCGGTGATTGGAGCGCACGTAATGATCATGCGGCAACTGCTTTTGACGGGAAACTCTGGGTAATGGGAGGCGGCAGTAACGGAAGCAGCCTGCTGAATGATGTCCTCAGTTCAACTGATGGAAAAACCTGGACAATTGTTTCCAGTGCTGCATCATGGACTCCAAGGCACAAACATTCTCTGTTAGTTTTCAACAACAAAATGTATCTACTGGGCGGAATCGACAACAGTAGCGCAAAGATGAATGATGTCTGGTCCACAAGTGATGGAAAAACCTGGACGGAAATTACAGACAATGCGACATGGTCCAAACGTTCCGGACATGCAGCCACTGTTTTCGATCAGAAAATATGGGTTATGGGTGGAGACAACGGTAGTACGCTCAGTGATGTCTGGTATTCAGGCACCGACAATGCTTCATCCTGGACACAAGCCTCCACATCCGGAACAACTTGGTCGGCACGTTCCGGTCACACCGCGACGGTTTTTGAAGGAAAATTATGGGTCTTTGGTGGAAATGCAGGCACCGAGTCACTAAACGCCTGGAGCTCTACCGACGGTAGTGTCTGGACAAATGTTGGTGCAAAATCCGGTGAAACTTCACGCAGCGGAATTGAGAGTGGAGTAATGGCTAACCGGCTTTACTTAATTGGAGGTTATACAGGCAGTGCCTACAAAGACGATGTTCAAAAATATGCTCCCTGAGTATATTATTATGCCTCTTTTTTCAGGAGCATAATCCGGAAAGTACCTCAAAATAATCCGGAAAAGTTTTGCTTACACAACCGGGATTATTAATTGTCACAGGCGAATTACCGCAAGCCGCCAATGAAAAAGCCATTGCCATTCTGTGGTCATCGTAGGTGTCGATTGAAACTTCTTTAATTTGCTTCGGCGGCTGAATTACCAGATAGTCGTAACCCTCCTCAACCTCCGCGCCAAGTTTGCGTAACTCTGTAGAAACAGCTTGTAGCCTTTCCGTTTCTTTAACACGCCAATTGTAGATGTTCCGGATAGCGGTTGGTCCTGAAGCAAACAAAGCCGCAACCGCTAAAGTCATGGCTGCATCCGGCATTTGATTCATATCCACATCAATTCCGTTTAAGGCTGCCCCAGTCAGTTTAACCTGATTCGGACCCCATTCAACTAAGGCTCCCATTTTTTCTAAAACTTCCGCAAAACGCGCGTCACCCTGCATACTTTCAGTACCACAACCTTTTACTGTCACCGTCCCTTTTGTAATTGCCGCTCCGGCTAAAAAGTAAGATGCGGAAGAAGCGTCACCTTCAACAAAAATGCTGCCGGGAGATTGATAATTTTGACGGGGAATATGGAAGCTCTGGAAATCTGTGTGATTTACCGAAACTCCAAAACGCTGCATCAAACGCAAGGTCATTTCAACGTATGGCACAGAAACCAGTTTGTCGGTGATTTCAATCTCAACGTCCTTTTTTGCGTAAGGCGCGACTAATAAAATCGCAGTCAAATACTGACTGCTGATTGCTCCGCTCAAACGTGTTTTTCCTCCGGGTAGCCCATCGGCTATCACTTCAACAGGAGGACAATCAGTACCGTTCAGGCAATGTAAATTCGCGCCAAGTTGAGTTAGACCTTTTACCAAATCGATAATTGGACGCTCCCTCATGCGTGCAACTCCATCCAACACGAAACGTCCATGCCCCAAAGTCATGGCTGCAGTCAAAGGCCGGATTGCGGTTCCAGCATTTCCCAGCATCAATGTTGCCTCTGACACCGGAATTATTCCTGCAGTTCCGGAAACAGAAATGCGGTTTTTAGCACGGTTTTCTTCGAACTCAATTCCGAGTGTTTCCAGTGCTTCCACCATCCTGCGGATGTCGTCGCTATCGAGTAAATTTTGAATCTCGGTCTGACCTTCGGCCAACATACTCAGGAGCAGGATTCTGTTGGAGAGACTTTTGGAACCCGGCAAAATGACTTCGCCGGAAATTTTCCGGATTGGAGACAAAGTGATATTGTCTGTTAAACTCATGCGTTTCCTCGAATTTTTCGTTCAATGTAAAATTCAGCGGCTTTATATGAACTACGCACAAGAGGTCCGGATGCGACATACTCAAATCCCATTTTGTCACCCTGCACAGCCAAGTCATCAAATTCATCTGGATGCACGAATTTTTCGACTTTTAAATGTTTTTTGGAGGGTTGCAGATATTGGCCGATAGTGAGGAAATCCACGCCGACATCACGTAAATCTTTCATGGCCTGCAAAGTTTCTGTACGGCTTTCGCCAACTCCGAGCATCAATGAAGATTTGGTGTAGCCTTCCGGACATTGTTGCTTGAGGTAGTGCAAAACGTCCAGTGATTGATCATATCCCGCGCGGGAATCCCGGACTTTTTCGCTCAGGCTCCGGACAGTTTCCAGATTATGCGCCAAAACCGCGGGACGCGAGTTTATTACTTGTTGAACCAACTCTGTTTTTCCCTGAAAATCCGGCATTAGCATTTCAATCAGCATTTCCGGGCAGGCACGTTGAGTAGAACGGATGCAGCGTGCAATGTGCGAGGCACCCTGATCAGGAAGATCGTCACGGTCAACAGTCGTCAAAACCACATATTTTAATGCTAAATTTTTAACCGTTTCGGCGAGCTTCTTTGGTTCTTCTGCATCGAGAGCTTCTGGATTTTTTGCAGACTTAACTGAACAAAATCTGCAGCCACGTGTACATGTATCGCCCATCAGCATGAAAGTCGCAGTGCCGCCATTCCAGCACTCTCCGATGTTAGGACAATTTGCCTCTTCACAAACTGTACTCAGGTTAAGATTCGCAGCACGTTTTTTGATCCATGAATAACGCTCACCACCCGGAAATGGAACTTTCAGCCATGGAGGTTTTTTTGCGGACAATCTAGTCGTTGTTGTTGACACGTATTTCTTTACTGATGATTAGTTCTAAATTCGACAAATTAATCTTTCCTGCCTTACTATTCCACCATAACCGTGAAGACTTCACAATTCAAAACCTAAAATTTGCGGGCAGAGCATGCAGATGAAACTGTTTCTGAGTCTGGTCAAAATCTCAACCGTTTCTCAAATAATGGCAACTCTAAAACCGTTCCCTGATGGGCGTCTAAGGAATTTATTAGACTGGATTCAGGATTTGACTTCACTCTATCTGCTGATTGCTACAGGTTTAGTTTTTTAATAATTACTTGAAAAAAGAGTTTTTAGAGGTTCCTTTAAGTAAAGGTACTGACTCCATTTCTGAAAGTAGATGCAGAATTATTTCTACTGGCGATGCCTTGACTTTTTTCACTTGCCCCTTGATACTTCGATTAAGGAACAGTGTGGAGATGACTTATTCTGTAACTTAAATTTCATGAGTGATTCAAAAAATATAATGCTGTCACTTGAGCAAGTTTCAGCAAAGATCCTGCGGATTCGTGGTGAAAAGGTGATGCTGGATCGTGATTTGGCCGAGTTGTATGGTGTTGAAACTAAACGACTCAAAGAATCTGTTCGAAGAAACATTGGGAGGTTTCCAGCGGATTTCATGTTTGAATTATCCAAAGATGAAGCAGAAAACTTGAGGACGCAATTTTCGACCTCAAATTGGGGAGGCACTAGATATGTACCGATGGTTTTCACGGAACAAGGTGTGGCAATGTTATCATCTGTTTTGAGAAGCAAGAGAGCTGTAGAAATCAACATTTTGATTATGCGGGCTTTTGTGCGGATGAAAGAACTTTTATATTCAGATAAGACTCTGGCATTGAAAATAGAAATTATAGAAAACAAGTTGGCAAAACAAGGTAAATCATTGCAACAAGTTATTCACACTGTAAATCAATTGCTGGAACAGCCGGAGCCGAAATTGAGAAAAATCGGTTTTCGGTCGAATGATGATTAATCTTGTTTTGTCAAAAGGAAAAACCAAAGGGACATTATATTTCGTACGTTCAACTTCCTGGATTCCTGCTTTCGCGGGAATGACAACTTTTTACAGGTTTGTGCATAACTTAACTCAAACATATTCCAAAACAATAACCAACACAAACAAATTATAAAATGAACAAATACAACAATATCCGAGATTGGGTTCCAGAAGATGTGGAGCATTTTATTCAGCAATATGCAACGAAGTATCAGCAAATGTCTTTTGATGAACTTGAGTCAAAAGCCTTTGCGTTGGTAGACGCGCATGAACAGTTGATGGATCAGCAAAGTATTGTACTATATGCCGGAACGAATGTGATTAATCCAAAAGCGGCCAAGATGCTTTCATCGAGTATTGGCAACAGAGCCAGTTTAGGATATCCCGGAGCGAAGTATAATAAAGGTATGGAGCATGCGGATCAGTTGGAAATCATGTTAATGTCGCTGATGCGGAAATTATTTGATGCAAAATATGTTGAGTACAGAGTGCCCAGCGGTTCGATCGCAAACCTCTATGCGTACATGGCAACCACCAAACCGGGTGACAAAATCATGGCTTTTTCAGATTCTGCGGCCGGACATGTAACGCATCATGCTGAGGGCGCGGCCGGACTTTACGGACTTGAAATTCATGAGGTACCTTTTGATTTTGCAAACATGGATGTTGATCCGGAAGCTTTAATGATTGAAGCGAAAAAGGTACGGCCAAAGCTGATAATTGTTGCAGGTAGCATGTGTTTGTTTCCGTATTCGCTGGGTGAAGTCCGGAAGGTGGCAGATGAAGTTGGGGCATGGATTTTATATGATGCGGCGCACATGGGAGGTTTGATTGCAGGAGGTGAATTTCAGCAGCCGCTCAGAGAAGGTGCGGATTTGATGACCGGTTCGACTTATAAAAGTTTTGGCGGACCGCCTTCCGGAATGATTTTGAGCAATTCAGCAGAATTAGCGGAGCGTCTGGATAAAATTGCTTTTCCCGGACTTACCGCAAATTTTGATCTCAGTCGCGCTGCCGCAATGGTTATAGCTGTTTTGGATTTACTGACACACGGAAAAGAATACGCAAAAATGTGTATCGCTAACGCCAAGGCACTTGCGGAATCTCTGCATTCCGGAGGATGTGAAGTATTTGAGGTTTCCGGAAAAGGTTTTACGAATTCACAGCATGTTGCTGTTCCAGCCGCAGCTTACGGTGGAGGAGACACAGCGGCAAAGCTGCTGGAAAAAGCTAATCTCCTCACCAGTGGAATTGGTTTGCCTTTGCCATCGGTTCCCGGGGATTTCAACGCAATGCGTCTGGGAACCCAGGAAATTACACGCTGGGGAATGCGTCCGGAAGATATGGAAACAGTTGCGGACTTCTTTTGCCGTGTGTTAGTTCAAAAGGAAAGTCCGGAAAAGTTGAAATCAGAAGTCATTGAATTCCGGAAAGAATATCAAAAACTGCATTACATTCGCGCTTAATGAATTATAATGAAGCTGGTGATTATTACCTAAGAATAAAAAAAGTTCAATAAATGTTCGACAGGCCGATTTCTTTTAATAATTCAATTTCAAGTTCCAGCATTTCCTTAGCTTCTTTTGCGCTACGTTCGTGGTCCCATCCGGCGAGGTGAGCGCATCCGTGCGCTAAAAGTCGAATTAGTTCTGTTTCAAAATCCCAGCCGTTTTCCTCTGCCTGCTTCCGGACACGTTCAAAAGAAACCACCAAATCTCCTGCTAATTCCACTTCATCTGTGTCTTCAACTTTCGGAAAATCTAAATCCGCATCATCTCCGGAATATGGCCAGGAAAGAATATCCGTGGGTCTGTCTTTGCCACGGAATTGCTGATTTAGTTTTTGGATTTCCGCATCATCAGTAAGGTAAAGCGAAACACCGCGTTCATTTTTAAACAATTTTTTTAGAAATACTTTTAAAATTTCCTCGAGCTGTTTTTGATTTATCAAACCTTTCCAGCCAGCATCCCAGCGGATTTCAATCATGCAGCATTTTTGGAAGAAGAAAAGACACGTAAATGAGCGCTACGGCTCCGGGGATTTTCAGCTGTTTCTTGGGCAGTAGCATTTACCGGCCGTCTTGTAATTACTTTGCCCAGCGATTTCTCTCCGCAAATACAGTAAGGCAAATCAGTTGGACAAACACAGGGGTTTTCCCATTTACGGAACTGGTGTTTGACCATCCTGTCTTCCAGAGAATGGAAAGAAATGATGGCCAGGCGTCCATCAGGTTTCAGACGTGACAGAGTCTCTTTCAGCAAAATTCCAAGTTCATTTAATTCATCATTGACCGCTATTCTGAGTGCTTGAAAAGTTAATGTTGCCGGATTAAATCCTGGCTTTTGGAAACGTCGTGGTATGACGTTGCCCACCATATCGGCTAATTCCTTTGTTGTTTCAAACGGTTTTTTCTCACGTTCAATGAGGATGGAACTGACTATTTTACGGGCAAAGCGTTCCTCACCAAGATCGCGTAATATTTTAAGCAATTCTTGTTCACTTGAATTATTAACCAGATCCGCCGCTGTAAGGTTTTGACGATCCGGATCCATGCGCATGTCAAGCGGACCATCATGCATAAAAGAAAAACCGCGTTCCGGACGTGCAAGCTGTTCAGAAGAAAGGCCGATATCAGCCAAAATATAATCAAATCGAGGTTCCCCCCAATTTTCAAAACATTCGGGTAATTCTGAAAAAGATGCTTGCTCTAGATGTATTTGTTCTTTGTAGTTCTTGAGACAGTCTGCTGCGGCGTTTAATGCTTTTGCATCACGATCAATACCATATAAATTTGCTTCCGGAAATTTTTCTAACAAACGCTTGCTGTGACCGCCGCCGCCCAGAGTGCAATCCAGAATTGTCTGAGTTGCCTGCGGTGCAAAATCGACAACTTCAGCGGCTAAAACAGATATATGTTCAAATTGCATTTTCATTTGAAGCGAAACATTTTTTTTGCCGCGGAATGATAGGGGTAAACTTTCCGGAAAGCAATGTTATCAGAGCGAAGTAAAATTTGGAAAAGTAGGTGCGGATTTAGAGCATCTTTTTGCGCGAAAATCAGTTTCAGCAAAGTTGTGGCCGATTCCTCCGGAAAATCTCCACGCACGACTAAAACTGGATTCCATGCTACTCCTGTCAATGCTTCAGCTTGATATGAAAATGAATTGGCCGGAAGTTTATGTGGAATTAGCCAAGTGTAATTTAAACGCAAAGAGCGTATCAGTTGCTGGTCTAATGCTAAAAGACGGATGCCCGCAAATTGCTCAAGCCAGTTATTGATTTCCTGCAAAGGAACTGGACCTGTAACTGCCAAAACTTCTTCAGAAAAACCATCTGTAAAATCCGGAATACTGCTACTGTTGAACCAGTTTATTTCACTTTGTGGCGCTAACTTTTTCCAGACTTGCGCAAAATAGAGTGAATTATCATGCACTAGCAAAGTCTGTGTACTTTCGAGTGAAAGGAATGGCCCCGGAACTGTGCCCAGAACATACAGCCAATTCTTCCAGAGTACAGACAAAACACGCAATCCGGTATGGTTTTTCAACTCTTCATGTGCGGATTTTGCGTCAATGATTGCCAGAGAAATACTGTTATTTGAAAGTTGTGTCAAACGGTTTGTCGCTGAAATTTCCGGGCGTATCACAAGCTCAGAATTACTGGTCTTCCGGGAAGATGCCCAAAGTCTGGATAGTTCAGTAGCAAAAATATATGAGCCTGTACCTTGAGAGCCGGTCAGAATTATTTGTTGTGGTTTGCTCCATAAAGTCCCTGAAAAAGAACAAATCCAAAACAGTAGAAATATTATTGTAGTAATTATCCTCATAAAATTGCTTTATCACTTTTGGCATTCTGCACAAAAAAATGTACTTCGTTGTTGCTGTACTATGCGTTGAATTGGCACATCGCATTCCGGACATGCCTGTTCATTTTTACCATAGACCTGGAGAAATTGCTGGAATGTTCCGGTTTTGTCATCAACTCTACGGAAATCAGAAATTGTGGTGCCGTTATTTTTAATAGCTTCTTCGAGAATATCTTGAGTGTGTTTAATAATTTTAGTCCAATCTCTTTTAAGAAGCTTTCCGGCTGCGCGCTGAGGATGAATCCGTGAGCGGAACAAAATTTCTGAGACATAAATGTTGCCTAGTCCTACCACTATCTTTTGATCCAGCAATACAGTTTTAATTTCACGTTTGGATGATAGCATTTTCTTAAGAAAGTAATTGCTATTCATTTCAGCAGAAAGTGGTTCGATTCCCAGCTTGATCAATGACTTTGAATCGGCCAGTTTGTCATAGACTTCCAAAGTTCCGAAACAGCGTATATCGTCAAATATCATGACCCGCCCGCTTTTTAAGTGAAACCAGACACGATTATGTTTAGTCGGTTCCGGAAGAGGATCACTGATGATGAATTTGCCTGTCATGCGTAAATGTGCAATTAAATATCTTTCTGGTTGCAGATGAAAAATTAAAAACTTGGCGCGGCGTGTTACATCCAGAAAAGTCATTCCGCATAAATTTTCCTGAAACGCGTCCAGGTCTCCCTGCACTATTGGATTATTGCGGAATATTTCAACGGATGAAATTGCATCCCCGCAGATTTCTTCACGTAATTCTCTAACAACTGTTTCTACTTCTGGTAATTCTGGCATATTGAGTTTGTTCTGCTTTGAAAGTTTTCTCTTCTTCAAACATATTCTAACTGAGTCAGATTTTACTCACAACCACTTTTAACAATTCAGTTGTTTTAAGAATATATTTGCAGAACAATAAACCCGTGTAATCGCAGTATAAAATTACTCTGACCCTAAATAACAAGACATCAACATTACTTCGGTAATGTGCTTTCTAAATATGTTCAAACAACAGACTTTTTTAATAAAGTATTTCAAGCAATATATTTGTCCGAATTTGAATTGAGGTCAAGTTTTGGGTCTGTAATTTAGAGAATAGAGTCTGTTTAACTTGATAGAGGTTTGAGGAGGAACAAAAAATATTCAGGTAAAATTTGAGATTAATTTTGCAATGACTTCTTGTAATACACAAGGTCCAGGACTCTCATTATGTTCTTAAAATTTAGGCAGGATGTTTTTGAGTTTTCTGCTATGGTGAATATGATTGTTATCATTAATGGAGAATTCTGTGATATTGGAAGTTGTAATTTTAGATATAAAGCCTGAATTATTATCAAAGTATGAACCTGCCTTTGAGCAGGCACAAGAAATCATTTCAGGCAGGAAAGGTTATATTTCACATCAGTTGCAAAAATGCCTTGAAAAGCCAAACAGGTATATTTTACTGGTTAACTGGCAAACATTAACTGATCATACTGTTGGTTTTCGTGAGTCAGCTGAATTTCAGGAATGGCGTAAAATACTACATCATTTCTATGATCCGCTTCCACAAGTTGAGCATTATGAATTAGTGTTTAAAAATGGTTTATAGTCAAGAAAATTGAGAATGATGCAGTCAAAAAAAATCTAAATTACTCATCAGGAGACTTTAACGCTAGCTGATAAAGTAAAATTAATGAAAATAATTAGAAGTTTAGAATTCAAAGCTGATCAAGCATGGGGCGCAAAAGATATTGCGAACATGAATGGAATAAGCACTCGACTTCATTGGACAGACAAACCATATAA
>Ga0233439_10002289_pt1 | contig 21980 bp, 23 predicted proteins | sample SI_123_September_6_FD_182713 | JGI IMG/M metagenome (GOLD analysis project Ga0233439, IMG submission 182713) | Seawater microbial communities from Saanich Inlet, British Columbia, Canada - SI_123_September2016_100_MG | ecosystem: Environmental > Aquatic > Marine > Inlet | place: Canada: British... | reverse complement strand
GAGAAGGCTTTAAGAGAGCGATAAACACCAAGTTTCTATTAGTCATTTGTCCATTTAAGGCTTTTCCAAAAATTTACAATATTGATAAAAAACTCTGATGTAGATCTATAAATCAGAGTTTTTTCATGATACTTACCTTTGCGTATTGATATGTTTAACTTGTGGAACTAGGTGGGGTGAAGCCAAAGGATTGCAGCCTGAGCACCTCAAAAACGGCAAAATTAGTTTATTTAATACCAAGAGTGGCAAGAACAGATATATTCCAATAAGGGCAGATATAGCCGCCGAGTTAAATTTACCTTTAAAGGCGCACGCCGATACTTTTGCAAGTTGTTATAAAAGATCTGGTATTAAAAAAGCAGAAGGGCAAAGTACTCACATATTAAGACATACTTTTGCAAGTCATTTTATTATGAATGGTGGCGATGTTTTGACACTGCAAAGAATACTTGGGCATAGTGATTTAACAATGACTATGAGGTATGCTCACCTAGCTCCAAATCATCTTGATGAGGCATTAAAATTTGCGCCTGTTGTCAAAATGTTGTCATTGAAAGGGGGTTTGTCAGCTTGAACCCTTGCTGCATAAGGGATAAAATGGTGGAGGGACAGGGATTTGAACCCTGGAAGGAGATTAATCCTTGCTGGTTTTCAAGACCAGTGCATTCAGCCGCTCTGCCATCCCTCCGAAGTGGTGTATGATACAGTTAGTTAACGCAATAGTAAATAGATTTTTTATAAAATTTAGCCTGGAAAGTGAAATAATTTTAAGTATAATTTGTTTCTTTTAGATTTTTGAAAGGTAGAGTCATGGCAAAGGTATGTCAAGTAACTGGTAAGCGACCAATTAGTGGTAATAATGTATCACACGCAAACAACAGAACGCGTCGTCGTTTTTATCCAAATCTTCACACGCACCGCTTTTGGGTGGAGGGTGAAAACCGTTTTGTAAAGCTTAAGTTAACAGCTAAAGGTTTGCGAATTGTTGACAAAAAAGGCATTGAAGAAGTGCTTAAAGAAATCCGCGCACGTGGCGAAAAGGTTTAGGAGTAGATCATGAGAGAAAAAATTAAATTAGTATCATCAGCTAAGACAGGTCATTTTTACACAACAACTAAAAACAAACGTCTTCATCCGGAAAAGGTTGAAGTTAAAAAGTTTGATCCTGTAGTAAGACAGCACGTTATGTACAAAGAGGCTAAAATTAAGTAATTCTTAATCTCGAAGACAATAAAAAAGCCGCTAACTGCGGCTTTTTTATTGTCTTTATAAAGTGGGCATGCTTGTATGGCATGCCACTTAACTCTACGATTCTAAGATATTCTCTACCGGAACAGTGATTGCCTGATCTTCGTATTCATCAATCTGATCAAAGTTTAGATATTGATATATTTGAGCTTCCATTGGCTTGATTCCCTTCATTTCAGATAAGTATTCCTGTGCAGTAGGGATATGACCCAGCTTGGCAGAAATGGCAGCCACTTCAGCAGATGATAGATAAACGTTTGTTTCATCACCTAGACGGTTTGGAAAGTTTCGTGTTGAGGTTGATACTACGGTTGCACTGGTTTTAACGCGTGCTTGGTTACCCATGCAAAGTGAACAGCCAGGCATTTCAGTGTGCTCAGTCAGCGCACTAAAGGTATCGTATACCCCTTCTTGTTTAAGTTGCTTTTCATCCATGCGTGTTGGGGGTGCAATCCAAAGCTCAGTATTTAGCTCAGACTTGTCTTTTAACAGCTGTGCAGCTGCTCTAAAATGGCCAATATTGGTCATACATGAACCGATAAATACTTCGTCAATCTTGGTGTTGGCAACATCAGATAGTGTTTTTACATCGTCAGGGTCGTTTGGACAGGCCAAAATCGGCTCTTTGATATCACTCATGTTAATCTCAATCACCTCGGCGTAGTCTGCATCGTCATCTGCTTTCATGAGCTCAGGGTTGGCTAGCCATTTCTCCATAGCTTGAATTCGACGGGCAATGGTTCTCTTGTCGCCATAGCCTTGTGCAATCATCCACTTAAGCATTACAATATTTGAGTTTAAGTATTCAATAATTGGCGCCTTATCTAGATGGATAGAACAACCGGCAGCTGAACGCTCAGCAGCAGAATCAGACAGCTCAAAAGCTTGCTCAACCTTAAGGTTCGGCAGACCTTCTATTTCTAATACCCTGCCGGAGAAGGCGTTGATTTTTCCTTCTTTAGCAACAGTTAACAAGCCTTTTTCAATCGCTTTAAGAGGAATAGCATTAACCATATCACGCAGTGTAATACCAGGCTGCATCTCGCCAGAAAAGCGCACCAAAATTGACTCTGGCATATCTAATGGCATAACGCCAGTTGCTGCAGCGAATGCAACCAAACCTGAGCCCGCTGGAAAAGAAATTCCAATTGGGAAGCGTGTATGGGAATCGCCACCTGTACCTACTGTATCTGGCAATAGCATGCGATTTAGCCATGAGTGGATAATACCGTCACCAGGGCGTAGCGAGATGCCGCCACGGTTCATAATAAAATCAGGCAAGGTGTGGTGTGTTTCTACATCGACTGGTTTTGGATAGGCTGCTGTATGACAAAAAGACTGCATGGTTAAATCAGCTGAAAACCCTAAACAAGCCAAATCTTTTAATTCATCTCGTGTCATTGGCCCTGTGGTATCTTGAGAGCCAACAGTAGTCATTTTAGGCTCACAATAAGTACCAGGACGAATCCCTTCAACACCACAAGCTTTACCCACCATTTTTTGCGCTAATGAATAGCCTTTACCTGTATCTTGTATTTCTACAGGTAAACGGAATAGCGTGGAAGGCTCAAGTTCTAGCGCCTCACGTGCGCGCGTTGTGAGTCCGCGACCAATAATTAGAGGGATTCTACCTCCAGCCTGCACTTCGTCGAGAATAACATCTGATTTTAATTTGAATGTACTCAATACCGTGTCGGTATCATGCGCTTTAACGACACCTTCGTATGGGTATATATCTATAACATCGCCCATCTTAAGCTGAGCGACATCCAGTTCGATTGGTAATGCACCAGAGTCTTCCATGGTGTTAAAAAAGATAGGTGCAATTTTTCCGCCTAAGCAAATACCGCCGTCTTTCTTGTTGGGTACATAATCAATGTCATCACCCATAAACCATAAAACTGAATTGGTAGCCGATTTACGTGAAGAGCCTGTACCAACAACATCACCAACATAAGCAAGTGGAAAGCCTTTTTCTTGAAGCGCTTCAATTTGGCTAATTGGACCCACTTTGCCATGCTCTTCTGGATTAATACCATCTCGTGTCATTTTTAACATGGCTAGAGCGTGTAGTGGAATGTCCGGTCGAGACCAAGCGTCAGGTGCAGGAGATAAATCATCTGTATTGGTTTCGCCTGTGACCTTAAAGATAGTGACTGAAATCTTTTCAGCAACTTTTTCACGACTGGTAAACCACTCAGCATCTGCCCAAGATTGCAAGACTTGTTGGGCCGCCAAATTGCCCGCATCAGCCTTTTCTTTAACGTCATAAAAGGCATCAAACATAAGTAGTGTGTGCGATAGTCCGGTTGCAGTAATTGGCGCCAGTGTTTCGTTATCGAGTAAATCTATCATTGGTGCAATGTTGTAGCCACCAACCATGGTGCCTAATAAAAAAGTTGCTCGTGCTTGATCGATTGCATGACATTGCTGCTCATTCTTGGCAATACTTGCTAAGAATCCCGCTTTAACATAGGCAGCCTCATCAACGCCAGGCGGTACACGATTAGTGAGTAGATCTAAATAAAATTCGTCTTCATCACCCTTGATAAGGTGTTGAACTACCGAAGCAACTTGTTCGGCATTCAGTGGCAAAGGAGGCAAGTTGTCTTGTTGACGTTCGCTAACGTGTTGAAGATAGGCTGATTTCATTGTGTTCTCTCGTCAGTAATAAAGCGTATAATTCTATCATTTTATTGCTGCCAAGTTTTTCATATTATAGTTTTTATTTTTCATATTATGAAATATAAGGCAGATCTCCTCTGATAGGCAACCTTATGAATCTAACACACCTTACTGCTATCTCCCCAATTGATGGGCGTTATTTTGATAAAGCTAGCGCACTTAGCGCTATTTTTAGTGAATTCGGCCTAATTAAATATCGGGTTCTAATCGAGGTTAAGTGGCTACAGGCTATGTCTGATAATGTGGACATAGCAGAAGTGCCTGAATTTAGCCAGACAGCCGCTCAATATTTAAACAATATTGCAGCCAATTTTTCACTAGAAGATGCTCAAGCTGTAAAAGATATTGAGCGCACAACTAATCATGATGTTAAAGCAGTTGAGTATTTCTTAAAAGATAAGATTAAAGACAATGCAGAGCTTAATGCAGTGAGTGAATTCTTCCATTTTGCGTGTACATCAGAAGATATTAACAACCTGTCACACGCTTTAATGTTGATTGATGGTCGTCAAGTGATGCTTAAACAGATGCAAAATGTATTGTCATTAATTGGCAAACTGGCAAAAGATAATGCAGCCATCCCGATGCTATCACGTACCCATGGTCAAACAGCTTCGCCAACAACAGTTGGTAAAGAGATGGCCAACTTTGCTTTTCGTTTGAAGCGCCAGATTGAGCATTTGGAAAGTGTGGAGGTAATGGGTAAGTTTAATGGCGCAGTGGGTAATTTTAATGCGCATTTATCGGCCTATCCAGATTTAAATTGGCAAGCTATTTCCCAGCAGTTTATCGAAGGCTTGGGTGTGAACTATGCAATGTATACCGCACAAATTGAAACGCATGACTATATGGCTGAGTATTTTCATTCAATGAATCGTTTCAATACGATATTGATTGATTTTTGTCGTGATATTTGGGGTTATGTGTCGCTTGGCTATTTCAAGCAAAAAACCATTGAAGGGGAGGTGGGCTCGTCAACGATGCCACACAAGGTCAATCCAATTGATTTTGAAAATGGCGAGGGGAATCTAGGTCTTGCCAATGCAATCAATACACATTTAGCAGATAAGTTGGCTATTTCTCGCTGGCAGCGTGATTTGTCAGACTCAACTGTACTGAGAAATTTAGGGGTTAGTTGTGCACATTGTTTGGTGGCTTATGCGTCTATTGCCAAAGGTATTGGCAAACTAGAAACAAATGAAGTGCGCCTACATCAAGATCTTGATTCTTCGTGGGAAGTGTTGGCAGAGCCAATTCAAACAGTAATGCGTCGGTACGGTATTGAAAATCCATATGAGAAGCTAAAAGCATTGACTCGTGGCAATACGATTGATGCACAAGTGTTAGCAGAATTTGTTAAAGATTTGGATATGCCAGAAGAGGCAAAGCAAGCTTTAGCAGAATTAACGCCAATGAATTATACTGGTGATGCGCAAAAACTAGCAGAAGCATTAGAAAAACTGATATAATCTCGCGTCTTATACCTTTTCGGTGTAAGCTTTTAATAAACAAAGGAGCAAAAAACCCATGGTTAAAATTAGACTAGCCCGCGGTGGAGCCAAGAAAAAACCTTTTTATTCAATCGTAGCAACAGACTCACGCAAGCGTAGAGACAGTGGCTATATTGAGCGTATCGGATACTTTAATCCAGTCGCTCGTGGACAAGAGGTTAGGCTTACTATCGAAGAAGACAGATTAGATTACTGGACGTCAAAAGGCGCACAAGTTTCTGATCGTGTTAAACAACTTGTTAAAGAATTTAAAGATCCTTCAATTCGTGAAAAGCGTGTTGCAGCTCAAGAGTCTAGAGCGGCAGCAGTTGCAGCTAAATTAGCAGCAGAAGAAAAAGCTAAAGCAGATGCTGAAGCAGCTGAGAAAGCGGCTGAAGAGGCAGAGGCTAAGGCTGCTGCAGAAGCTGAAGCGGCAGCGGCTGAAGAGTCAACAGAGGAAGATGCACCTGCTGAGTAAGTAGTGAGTCATAACACTAACAATAAAAGGCTATTGATCGGACAGATTAATGGCCTTTTTGGCGTTCAGGGCTGGGTGAAATTATTTTCATACGCCAATCCCAGGAAAAACATTCTCTCTTATAAGCCGTGGCACATTGAAGTTGATGGTGTGTGGACAACACTAGAAGCAATCAAAGGCCGTGAACAGGGCAAGACCATTGTTGCGCAACTTAAAGGGGTTAATGATCGAGAAGTGGCTAGAAATTATATCGGTACAGAGTTATATATTGAAAGATCGCAATTGCCAAAATTACCAGAAGGCAAGTACTACTGGGATGAGCTCACTAATTTAGAAGTAATTAATACAAACAACATTCTATTAGGGAAAATTTCTTATATGGTGGATACCGGCTCAAATAGCGTCATGGTTATTAATGGCGATAATGAACATTGGGTGCCTTATATAGAGCCGTTTCTAATTTCTATTGATATGGATAAGCGTCAAATTTTAGTTGATTGGGATGAAAATTTTTAATTATTAATATTTTGCTTAGATATTAAAAAAGCCTGCTTACGCAGGCTTTTTTAATGAACAGTTGATAAAGGGTTAGCTAATAAGCTCTTTATCAATGCCAATATTTTCAAGAAAATATCTAACTTTGATATTTGCACCAACAATGGTGATATCAGCAGATTTCTCTAGGCAAATATTACAAATTTCAGCGATTGAGCGGGATGTGGTGTAGTCAATAACAGGCACGTTAGACAAGTCTAAGATGGCTCTGTTGTAATCTGATTTGGTTGAGAAGTCTCTAACAATGCCTTTTGCAGAGCCAAAGCTCATTGGACCGTTTAATTGATAGAACAGTGTGTTGCCAGCACGAATTAGCTCTTGATGTGTTTCATCAAGGTGAGATGCCTCTTCGATGGTTTGCACAGATACAATACTTGCCAGTTGCACATCAGTCATTCTTTGCAAGAAGATTAAGCTTGCCATAACAAGGCCAACGCCAACAGCGGCCATTAGGTTGTAAAACACAGTAATGCCTAGTACTACAATCATGATTAAGGCGCCAGATTTTGGTGTAGAAACCAAGCTCTTAAGATATTCCCAGTCAATAATATCAGTACCAACCTTAACCAAGATTGCGCCCAATACTGCCAATGGAATTTCTTTAGCATATTGTGCACCACCCAATACGATTGCCAGTAATAGGATCGCATGTAGGGCACCAGATATTGGCGTTAAACCGCCAGCCTTTACGTTGGTCATGGTGCGCATAGTTGCACCCGCACCTGGCAAACCGCCAAATAAGCCAGAAAGTGTATTACCAATACCTTGGCCAATTAATTCACGATCTGACTTGTGATGTGTACGTGTAATTTCATCTGATACTAATGAAGTTAGTAATGAGTCAATTGATCCTAAAATAGCCAGCATCATGCCTGCTGCAACCATATCTACAACAATGCTAGTTTCAAAAGTTGGCATGTTGAAATCAGGCAGCCCAGTTGGAATATCGCCAAGCAGCATGGCATTAATTGGCTCTACACCTGATGAGAACATTTCTGGGAAAAAGAATAATACCAAAGTGCCAGTAATTAAAGCAAATAAAGGGGAAGGGATAAATTTACCAATTTTTTTCGGTAGTAAATAAACAGTCGCTAGTGTGATTAAAGCAATAGACATTGCACCTATATTAACAAAGTAATCTTCAACATCTCCTAATTGAGAGAAGATGCCCATTGTTGAGCCTTTAATCTCATAAAAGCCTAATACTTGAGGGATTTGAAGAATAATAATAATAACGCCAATGCCTGTCATAAAGCCAGAAGTTACTGGATGAGGCATTAGATTAATAAAGCGACCAAGCTTTAATAGACCAAAGACAATTTGGAATACTCCGCCTAAAACAACTGTGGTAAATGCAATAGCAAGGCCTGCACCTAATGCGGCATCATGTGTATAAACAAGACCGGTAATAGGGTCTATCATGCCTTCAAAATAAGTAACAAACTGTGTAACAACAAGTGCCATTACTACTGTCATAGGGCCTGTTGGGCCGGATACTTGTGCGCCCGTGCCACCGAACAAGGCAGCAAAAAAGCCGGTAATAATTGCACCGTATAGTCCGGCAATAGCGCCAGCACCTGAGGCTAAGCCCATGGCAATTGCAAATGGAAGGGCCACTACACCAGCAGTAATACCGCCAGTAATATCGCCGCGAATGTTATTAAGATGTAAATTCTCAATTAATCTCATGAATTAATCCTTGTAAAGTTAAAGGGGTATGTCTGAAAAAGACAAGTGCAATATTATACAAAATAACGTGTATTAAATGGGGGTATTATTATATAATATAGCATTAATATTTGCCTGACAGTCTTGCTAGGCAATGCCCCTTATGTAGCCATTGGCTATTTTTATGACACAATTGGAAGCACAATGAACAAAATTGCAAAGTTTTTGCCATTTCTAGCATGGATCGGTGAAATTAGAGACTCAAACATATTAAAAGCAGACTTAGTTGCCGGCTTAACAGTTGCCTTGGTGTTGGTGCCACAATCAATGGCTTATGCACAACTTGCAGGCTTACCGCCGCAGCACGGCTTATACGCCTCATTCTTGCCGGTTATGATTGCAGCATTAATGGGGTCATCTCGCCAATTAGGCACAGGCCCAGTTGCTGTTGTATCATTATTAACAGCAGCAGCAGTGCCAACAATTTTGCCAGAAGGCGCAAGTATGGAGGAGTATGTTGTATATGCATCTCTATTGGCATTTTTGGTAGGTGTTTTCCAGTTTGTACTGGGCGCATTAAAACTCGGTTTTGTTATTAACTTCTTATCTCACCCTGTTGTTGTTGGCTTTACCAATGCAGCAGCAATCATTATTGGCACGTCTCAGCTTAACAAGATATTTGGTGTTGTTAAAGGAGAGGGTGATCATACATATGAGCAGGTATGGGGAACGATTGCTAATGCAACTTCAGACACGAATATGATTACTTTAACGATCGCTTTGATCGCTTTTGCAATTATGATTGCGGTTAAAAAATATGCACCAAAGTTACCAGGCGTTTTGTTAGCAGTAGCTGTAACAACGATTATTGCCTGGTTAATTGATTTTGGCGGTTCAGTTGAAACTGGCGGTTACGGTGGTGCAATTGTTGGTGTTATTCCTGAAGGGTTGCCGCCATTAGTTATTCCAGGCTTTGATTTCTCAGTTATGAACCAAATGATCGTAACAGCAATTACCATTGGCTTGATTGGTTTTATGGAGGCTATTTCAATTGCAAAAGCGATGGCAGCACAAACTAAACAGCGTCTTGATGCCAATCAAGAGCTAATGGGGCAAGGTTTGTCTAATGTTGTTTCAAGCTTCTTCCAAGGTTATGCGGTATCAGGATCGTTCTCTCGTTCAGCGGTTAATATTTCAGCAGGCGCGGTTACTGGTTTTTCGTCAGTAGTTACTGCAGTTATTGTTGGTATTACTTTGTTATTTTTGACGCCACTTTTGTACCACCTTCCACAAGCAACATTAGCGGCAGTGATTATTATGGCAGTTATTAATTTAATTAAATTTGCACCGATTATGCATGCTTGGAAGGTTGAAAAGCATGATGCTATTGTGGCAGTGACCTCATTTGTTTTAACTTTGATATTTGCACCACATTTAGAAAATGGTATTGTGATCGGTGTTATTTTATCATTAGCACTATTTTTGTACCGTACGATGCAGCCAAGATTTACCGAGCTATCGGCACATAGCGGATCAACTATGCTGGTAAATGCCTTAGATAACAAACTTGATCGTTGTGAAGTGGTATCAATTGTTAAATATTCTGGCTCTTTATACTTTGGTAATGCAGGTTATTTTGAAGATCGCATGCTTAATTTGATTGCTGAGAAGCATCAATGTTTGAAATATATTATTGTAGATATGGCAGGTATTAACCAAATTGATGCCTCGGGTGAAGAGATGCTTGCAGGCTTATTGGATAGATGTTCTGCTGCAGGTGTCGAAATCCTATTTGCTCGTACTGAAGGTATTGAAAAGGTATTGAGAAAGTCAGGTTTTATGGATCAGTTTGGTGAAGATCGTTTCTACGATCGTCGTACTGATGCACTTCGTCACGCATGGAAAGAATTGGGTGATGACGAGGCAGCTTCACACAGTCCTTTAAAACATTTAATTTCTTAGTAATTTAAGAAAATGAAAAAAAATCCAAGCTTATGCTTGGATTTTTTTTGGATAAGCAAAAGTCTACAGGTTTTCATAAAATGCTTTTACAAAATATAGACCCTGAGGCTGTGCAGTGGCGCCAGCTTGTTTACGATCTTTTGACTCTAACACCTCTTTAACCCATGAAGCAGGACGCTCGCCCTTTCCAACTTTGAGCAGCGTGCCTACGATATTTCTGACCATGTGATGTAGAAATGCGTTAGCCTTAATGTCTAATAAAATCTCTTCACTGTGTTGGGTTAAGCGGATAAATTCAATAGTTTTAATAGGGGATTTTGCTTGGCACAAGCTCCCTCTATAAGCTGAAAAATCATGTGTTCCAAGAAGAAATTGTGCAGCTTTATCCATGTCGTCAATATTTAGGGCTCTGGGCTCCCATAGTGAGTGCTGGCCGATAATAGAAGAGCGAACCTTGGTGTTGTGAATTTTGTAGTTGTAGCGTCTAGCAATGGCACTGAAGCGTGCATGAAAATCATCATCAACGCGCTTTGACCAGGTGAAGTTAACATCTGCAGGGAGGTTAACATTGCCACCAAATAGCCAGGCTTTGTCTTCTCTTATAGCGTGCGTTTCAAAATGAATTACCTGTTCAATAGCATGCACGCCGGCATCAGTTCTACCAGAGCAAAAAACTCTAACAGGGTGGTCAGCAACCTTGGATAACGCTTTTTCAACAACTTGTTGTACGGTACGAATGCCAGATTTTTGTAATTGCCAGCCATGGAAGTTGGTTCCCATGTATTCAACGCCTAATGCTATTCTCATAATTGAACATGTGTGTAAAATTGATTTAACTATTTTAACCACTTACAGGGTAACTTGTGAAAAACGAAGCAACTGGTCTAAAACGAATTTTTACTGCTTATGAGTTTTCAATGAAGGGGCTGAAATCCTGCTATCAATCTGAGGCTGCTTTTCGACAAGAGGTTTGGCTGACTGTAATATTAATCCCGCTGGCTTTAATTTTAGGAGAGTCTGCGATTGAAAAATTCGCACTTATTGCAGTTGTATTTTTGGTATTAATTGTCGAGATTCTTAACTCGGCAATCGAGTCAGTGGTGGATCGTATTGGCGATGAGTATCACGTGTTGTCAGGCGCTGCTAAAGATATGGGTTCGGCAGCGGTTTGGCTTTCTTTAATGTTGCTGGTTATTACGTGGCTAATTATTCTAATTTAGTTGATCAAATCGACGCACAGGTTGAATGCTTTGCTTTTGATTCAATTACCAGTACTAACGATTATCTATCAGCGCTAGATTTTTCTAGCACAACACAGATTTGTATTGCCAGTGAGCAAACTAAAGGTAAAGGGCAGTATGAGCGTATCTGGTTAAGTCAAAAAGATGCCAGCATCCTATTGTCTATTCGCTATGTTTTTAAAGCAGATCTGGCATTAAATGGACTCAGTTTGGCGGTTGGACTTGCTGTTGTTGACGCACTAGAAGAGCTCGGTATTAAACAGGCAAAGCTTAAATGGCCAAATGATGTATTTTTTGATCATAAAAAATTATCCGGAATTTTGATTGAGAATACACTACAAGGTCAGTATCAGTCAGTGGTCATAGGGCTGGGTTTAAATTACGATCTAAGTCAAAATTTTGAGTGCCAATCGCCCTGGATAGATTTGGCCAGCATCGTTCCAAAATTACCACCCATTGAAAATTTAGCCGCTTTGATTATTAATCATATTTTAAAAAATTGCCAATTATTTGCATCTCACGGTTTCTCCCACTTTCTTCGATCATGGCAGCAAGTGGATTATTTAAAAAATACACGCGTAGAGTTGGATTTACATCATCAAACTTTTATGGGCGTGGTTAGAGGTATAAATTCCCAGGGCATGTTAATGGTGGAAGTTAACGGTCAGTTAATTGAGGTTTGTAGCTCTAAACAAATTCGACTTATTTAGGGTAAGATATCCAGTAGAAAATCAATTAATCGATCATGTCATCAAGCACACTCACTGTTACCAATATCTCTAAAAAATACGCCCGACGTGAAGTGGTTTCCGATGTTTCGTTTGAGGTTAAATCGGGAGAAATTGTCGGCCTATTAGGGCCAAATGGAGCAGGAAAAACCACCTGTTTTTATATTGCTTGCGGCTTGGTGAGAGCAGACAAAGGTCAAGTTTTCATTAATGATGTCAAAGTGAGCAAAATGCCCATGCATAAGCGCTCCAAACTGGGCTTGGGGTATTTGCCTCAGGAGCCTTCGATTTTTAGAAAACTGTCGGTTGAAGATAATATATTGGCGGTGTTAGAGCTAAATAACACCCTAGATAAAACACAGAGAAAACATCGACTAGAGGCATTGTTGTCAGAGTTTCATATTGAGCACATTCGTCATATTGACGGGTTGAGTCTTTCGGGCGGTGAAAGGCGTCGAGTCGAAATTGCCAGAGCATTGGCAATGGATCCAAAGTTTGTTCTATTAGATGAGCCATTTGCAGGCGTAGATCCAATTTCTGTGGGCGATATTCAGCAGATTATTTATCACTTAAAAGACAAGGGTATTGGTGTGCTAATCACAGATCATAATTATCGGGAAATGCTCGATACTTGTGATCATTCATATGTTTTGCATGCAGGCGGGATTATTGCCAAAGGCGATAAGCAAACTATTCTGGATAATGCTGAAGTTAAAAAAGTGTATTTAGGCGAGTTTAATGCCAATCACTAAGCCTTTTATTACTCTGGGTATTGAGAGTTCATGTGATGAAACAGGTATCGGCTTATACCATAGCGAAAAAGGCCTGATTGGTCATCAGCTATTTTCCCAGGTGGATATTCATAGCGAGTATGGTGGCGTGGTTCCTGAGTTGGCATCTCGAGATCATATTCAGCGCGCCTTACCTTTGATTAAATCTGTACTGGCCGATGCCAAAACCACATTAAACGATATTAGTGCAATAGCCTATACAGCTGGACCTGGTCTTGCCGGAGCTTTGCTAGTGGGTAGTGCTGTGGCAAAGTCATTAGCCTGGAGTCTTAAGATTCCCTCGCTTGGGGTGCATCATATGGAGGGGCATTTATTAGCGCCTTTATTAGAAGAGAGAGCACCTATCTTTCCTTTCGTAGCTTTATTGGTGTCAGGTGGACATACGATGTTGATTGACGTTAAGGCGATTGGCCAGTATGAGATATTAGGAGAGTCTTTGGATGATGCAGTTGGCGAGGCTTTTGATAAAACAGCTAAGATTTTGGGTTTGGGATATCCTGGTGGGCCGGCTTTGGCAAAGCTTGCCCAGCAGGGTGATGCTGATGCTTTTAAATTCCCGCGACCGATGATTGACCGTCCAGGATTGGATTTTAGTTTTAGTGGTCTAAAAACATTTGCGCGCAATACGTTTGTCAAATATCCCGAGCAAAAGGCTGATATTGCCAAAGCCTTTGAAGTGGCGGCAACGTCCACACTAATGATCAAGTGTCGCCGTGCCTTGGAGCAAACAAATAGAACGACATTGGTTGTGGCAGGTGGTGTTAGTGCTAATTTAGCATTGCGTCAAGAATTGGATACGATGGGCTTAAAACAAGGCGTTCAAGTATTTTATCCACGCCAAGAGTTTTGTACTGATAATGGCGCCATGATTGCCTTAGCTGGGCATTTTCGCTTAAGCAAAGGGCAGGCTAGTGCCAATGGTGAAATTGCTATTCAGCCAAGATGGAGTTTGGAAGACTTGGAAGTCGTGTGAGCCAGTTAGCCAAGGTTTTTACTCGAGCTTCAACCGGGCTTGATGCGCCAGTTGTGACTATTGAGGTGCATATTTCTGGCGGTTTGCCAGGGTTTTCTATTGTAGGTTTGCCAGAAGGTGCGCTCAAGGAAAGTAAAGATCGGGTGCGTTCTGCGCTAATTAACTCACATTTTAAAATGCCTAAAGGGCGTATTACCGTGAGTCTTGCGCCAGCCAATCTGCCTAAGCGTGGCGGACGCTATGATTTACCTATTGCACTTGGCATTTTGTTGGCGTCTGGCCAGATTAAGTCTTGTGTCGATATTGGACAATATGAGTTTTATGGCGAGCTAGGATTGGATGGCTTGTTGCACAGTACAGAGGGCTTATTGCCGGCAGTTATTGAGGCATACAAGTCAAAGCATGATATTGTTATCCCTGCTGATGATTGTGCACAATGCGCATTGGTTGAAGGGGCAAATCTATTGCCAGCACAACATTTGTTGCAAGTTTGTGAATTCATATCTGGCGTTAGTGAGCCTGAGCCTTGCCCACTAAAAGCGAACACACAGATAACTTACGCCAATGATTTTTCACAAGTTAAGGGTCAGTACCAAGCCAAACGTGCACTAGAAGTCGCCGCTAGTGGTGGGCATAATATCCTGCTACGTGGCACGCCTGGCTCTGGAAAAACTATGTTGGCGGAAAGGCTGCCTTCAATTATGCCACCTTTGAGTGCTGAAAAAGCCCTGCAAAGAGCGTCTATTTATTCCATTGCTGGAAAGGCGCTAGACAGTGCTCAAATGTATATTCGAGCATTCCGATCGCCTCATCACTCATCATCAGCTGTATCCTTGGTTGGTGGTGGATCTCAGCCAAAACCGGGTGAAATTTCCCTGGCACACGAAGGTGTTTTATTTTTAGATGAGTTGCCTGAATTTCCACGTCATGTATTAGAAGCGCTTAGACAGCCTTTGGAAAGTGGTACGGTGCACGTTTCGCGCGCGCAACAACAAGTGAGTTTTCCGGCAAATTTTCAATTAATTGCTGCCATGAACCCTTGTCCATGTGGCTATTATGGAGATGGAACAGTTAAGTGTCATTGCACCGATGATCAGATTAGTAAATATCAGGCTAAGATTTCTGGCCCACTGCTGGATCGTATTGATATGGTGCTAGAAGTGCCGCCTTTGCCAAAAGAGGTGTTACTAAGCCAAAAAAACGAAGCAATAGAAAATAGTGAAACTATTAGAGCGCGTGTATTAGATTGCTATAATATGCAGCTGAATAGACAGGGTAAATTAAATGATCGTTTGAGTTCTGATGAGGTTGATCGTTTAATTATTCTAAATAAAGACAATAGACAATTGTTAGAAGGTGTGATTGACAAATTGCACCTATCAGCAAGAGCCTATCATAGAATTTTAAAAGTGGCTAGAACCATTGCAGATTTGGATCATGCTCAAACAATTGAGCAGCAACACCTGATTGAAGCAATTGGCTATCGTCGGCATAATGGATAGAAAAAATGGTTATTATTCCTGCAATTGATTTAAAAGATGGACAATGTGTACGCCTAAGGCAAGGGCTAATGGAGGACACAACAGTATTTTCAGATAATCCTGCTGAGATGGCCGCTCAATGGGTGGAGCAAGGTGCACAACGTCTCCACTTGGTTGATTTAAATGGTGCTTTTGAAGGTAAGCCAATTAACGCCAAAAGTGTGACAGAAATCACTAAGGCATTTCCAGACTTACCTGTACAGATTGGCGGCGGCATTCGTGATATGCAAATTGCTAATACCTATGTTGAAGCAGGTATTAGCTATCTAATTATCGGCACCAAGGCTGTTACTCATCCTGAGTTTGTCTCTGAGTTGTGTCGAGAGTTTCCTGGCAAGGTTATTGTAGGCTTAGATGCTAACAATGGCTTGGTGGCAACTGAAGGCTGGGCTAAGCAAACCGATTTACATGTGGTTGAGTTATCCAAAAAATTCGAACAAGACGGCGTTAGCTCGATTGTTTATACCGATATTGCCCGTGACGGCATGATGCAAGGGGTTAATGTTGAGGCGACTGCTGATTTAGCTAAGCAAACTTCGATTGATATTATTGCTTCTGGTGGCATTACCAATATGGATGACATTACTAATTTATTGAGCGAGGCACACCACGGTATTGGCGGTGCAATTACAGGTCGTGCTATTTATGAAGGTACGCTAGATTTTGCTAAAGCGCAACAATTGTGTGATCAAAAAAGCTAATGAATATTGAAGTTGCTTACGCGTTAGAAGATAAGCAGACGCTATTAACACTAGAAGCTGATACGGGAACAACTCTAAAGCAAGCCATTGAAATTTCAGGCATATTAACACTTTATCCTCAAATCGATCTAAGCCAACACAAAACTGGTATTTTTGGGAAGATAGCGAAGTTAGACACCATCTTACGCGAAAAAGACCGTGTAGAAATATACCGACCACTTATTGCTGACCCTAAGCAAGTTCGTAAAGAGCGTGCTGCTCAGGGCAAAAATATGCGCAGTAGTAAAAAATCCTAATTTTTGGTAAAATAACGCTTTAATCTAAACCTAAGTACATGAACGAAGACCAACCTCCGTCGATACAATCTTTTTTTAAAAGGTTGAATAAGAAATTTTTCCACGCACCGCTTGATTCAAGTGATGAGCTTTTGCAAGCGCTTAAGGAGGCTGAAGAAAGTCACATTATTGATTCTCATAGTCGTAGCATTATCGAGGGCACTATGCAGTTGGAAAACATGGAAGTGCGTGATGTAATGGTGCCAAAATCAAAAATGGTCACTATTGAGCATAATGCCAATACCAAAGAGTTGCTTGATGTCATGATTAAGTCGGCTCATTCACGCTTCCCAATTATTAATTCGAAACGCCATAAAATTCAAGGTGTTATCTTGGCTAAGGATTTACTCAGTTATTTAGCGGGTGATAAACGCACCGAGTTTAATTATAAAGAATATTTGCGCAGTGCCATCTTGGTGCCTGAAAGCAAAACCTTGGGAGCCTTGCTTAGGCTTTTTCAGCAAAAAAAATCACATATGGCTATTGTTATGGATGAGTACGGTGAAATTGCTGGCTTAGTAACGCTTGAAGATGTACTAGAGCAGATTGTTGGTAAGATTGAAGATGAGCACGATCTAGAGGAAGATAATATTATTGATTTTGGTGATGGGCGTTTCTTATTAAAAGCCAATACACCTATTGAAGAATTTGAAGAATTTTTTGAGGTTCAATTAATCTGTGAAGATATCGACACCGTTGCAGGCGTGGTGATTGCTGGATTTACTCGCTTGCCTGAGCAGATGGATGAAATTAGCCTACAAGGATTTAAATTTAAAGTTTTAAAAACTGATTCGCGTCGTATTCACCTGCTAGAAGTTGAGCGCTTAGATAGTCAAAATGGAAGTTAATGGACATCCTGGTTAGTGTATTTCTAATGGGTTTATTGGGGGGCGCGCACTGTTTGGGTATGTGTGGCGGCGTGGTCGGCATGCTTACAGCGGGACTTGCTCCAGAAGTTAGATCTAATCCTAAAAAAATTGCCCTGTTCCATCTAAATTATAATATTGGCAGAATTTTAAGCTACATCTTGATGGGGCTTGCATTTGGCCTATTAGGTGCAATATTAGCGCAAACCTTGCAAATGAGCCTGTTTGATAAGGCGCTTAGAATTTTCTCGGGCGTGCTTATGGTGATGGTGGGTTTGTATATTGGAGGCTGGTCATCAAGTGTTCAAATACTGGAGAAAGTAGGCGCTAAACTTTGGGCAATTCTACAGCCGTTAACCAGGCGATTCTTGCCTGTTAAAGACTTAAAAAGTGCCTTTTTTACTGGCCTACTATGGGGCGGAATTCCGTGTGGATTGGTCTATGGCGCTTTAAGTTTTGCCATTGTTTCAGGCTCAGCCTCTCAAGGCGGCTTAATTATGTTGGCATTCGGTTTGGGCACATTGCCAAGTTTGTTATTGATGGCTAGCGTCTCAACTCAGATAACGCATTTAACGCAAAAAACTTGGGTTAGAAAAATCTCTGGATTGCTAATTATCGGCCTAGGTGTTGCTGCTTTATGGATGCCGATTAGTGCTATGATAACTGATAAATTACACGGACACAACAAGATGAATACGCACAATCCGCAAAGTATTAACACCTTTAAACAGCCAACCGATTTAGATTACCTTACTTAGCAATATGATGTCGTTAGAACAAATAGCACAGCAAGTCATTCAAATACTGAACCGTCACAAAGTGAGCGGTTATGAAATTTCTTTAAGTAACAGCTCTGGTGTCTCTACTGCAGTGCGTTTGGGTAAAGTTGAAACACTAGAATATCATCTAGATAAATCTCTGGATATTAATGTTTATTTGGGTCAGGCTAAAGGTCATGCATCGAGCGTTGATTTGAGTGAAAGCGGCATCTTAAAAACAGTCGAATCCGCCTGTCTTATTGCTAAATATACCCAAAATGATCCATTTAATGGCCTAGCGCCAAAAGAGCTTATGGCGTTTGAAGTGCCTGATTTAGATCTGTATCACCCTTGGGATCTAGACCCTGAGCATAGTATTGAGCTGGCCGCACGTTGCGAGGCGCAAGCACTGGATCATACTGATATCAACAAGTCTGATGGTGCCGAGGTGTCTAGTTATCAAGGCGAGGGTTTGTATGCAAATTCTAATGGCATGATGAGCGTGCAAAAAGGCGCTAAACACTCATTAAGTTGTAGTGTTATTGCTGGCCAAGGTAAAGATATGCAAACGGCCTATGAATACACAGCAGCCCTTGATGCACAAGATCTGCAAACGCCAGAATGGGTGGGCGCTGGCGTTGCAAAACTTGCCGCTAGCAAGCTGGGCGCTAGATCTTTACCTTCGCAAAAGTGCCCGGTGATATTTTCACCGAGAGTATCTAGTGGGCTTTTCTCACAGTTAATTGGCGCATTAGGCGGCTCTCGTCAGTATAAAAAATCAACCTTTTTGTTGAATAGTTTGGATCAGCTGGTATTGCCGTCAAGTATTTCAATACTGGAAAAGCCTTTTGCTAAAAAAACCATTGGCGCTAAAGCCTTTGATCGTGATGGGGTGTTAAAGCGTCAACAGTATTTTGTCGAAAGTGGCCAGGTTAAGAGCTATGTACTGAGTCAATATTCAGCAAATCAGCTCGGCTTACAGACAACGGCCAACTCTGGAGGTGTAAACAATCTTATTGTTGAGCATTCTTTTAGTGGTGATTTGGATGAAATGATTAAACTCATGGATACAGGTTTAGTGGTGACCGAATTAATGGGTCAAGGCGTGAATGGCACCACGGGCGATTACTCTCGAGGGGCAGGCGGATTTTGGGTGGAAAATGGCAAAATTCAATATCCTGTATCGGGTATCACCATTGCTGGCAATTTAAAAGATATGCTCTTGGGTATCGAGCACATAGGTACAGATGTTGACCATCGAGGTAATATTAAAGTTGGCTCAGTGCTTGTTAATCAAATGACAATTGCCGGAGAGACCGAGTGAATTATGACATTGTTATTATTGGTGGCGGCATGGTGGGCCAGGCTTTTGCACTATCAATGGCAAAAACCAATAGCAAAATTGCGATTATTGAGCCCAATAACCCTAATCCGATACTTGGCGACGCTCACCATACACGCGTGAGTGCCATTACACCAACATCAGAAAAACTGCTTAAAAATATTGGCGCTTGGGATTTAATCAAACGCAAGCATGCCTTTGCCAATACCAGTGTTTGGGATCAGAATTCTCACGGTTCGCTAGATTTTCATGCTCAAGATGAAAGTCTTGATCATCTAGGTCACATTATTGAGAATGACGTTATTCAATCGGCTTTATTTACAGCACTGGAAAAAACTAATATTGAATTTATCAGTGCAAAACTCGACAGCATTGAAAAAACTCATGAAGGCTATCAGGTAACAGTGGATATCAATCAGACATTAGATTGTCAACTACTGATTGGTGCAGATGGCGCCAGATCACGCGTGAGAGATTTGGCCAGTATTGAATTTAGCGAAAATAACTACCAGCAAAAAGCCATCGTTTGTAATATTAAATCTTTACAAGGCTTCAAGGATACGACTTGGCAGCGATTCTTATCTGATAGCATTATTGCCCTTTTGCCACTTGGTGAGCATCAAGCTTCCATTGTTTGGTCAGCAGAAAACGTTTTAGCAGATGAGTTGACGCAACTCTCTTCGCAAGAATTTGGCAAGAGGTTGTCAGCAGGCGTGGAGTATCGTTTTGGCGAATTTGAAGTTATTAGTGATATCCAAGCTTTCCCTTTGATTGAGCGTAGCGCCAAGGATTATGTGCAAGAAAGTTTGGCGCTTATTGGCGATGCTGCACACAATATTCACCCACTTGCAGGTCAGGGGGTTAACCTAGGATTTTCAGATGTTATTGAATTATCACAGCAATTACACTCTTCATCGAAGCCATTGGTAGATTATTCTACATTAAGACAATACGCCAGAGCCAGAAGGCTTGATAACGAGTTGATGGCAAAAACCATGACCGGGCTTAACTGGATCTATAAAGAAAACAACGAGCCACTACGCTGGATACGTGGCTTTGGCATGAATATCATTAATGAAACACCCATGCTTAAGTCGTTTTTACAAAAGCATGCGCTGGGTAATTCTTAAAAATAATGAATATTACTAATATTGATCATATCGTGCTGACGGTTGAAGATATTGATGTAACAGTTAAATTTTATGAGTCAGTTCTTGGAATGGTGGCAGAAACATTTGGCGAGGGTCGGGTGGCTTTAAAATTCGGCAATCAAAAAATTAATCTTCACAAATATGGTCAAGAGGTTGAACCAAAAGCAAACAACCCACTTCCAGGCTCACAAGATTTATGTTTTATTACAAGTACCGAGTTAAATCTTTCAATAGCTCATGTAAAAAGTAAGCGTGTTAATATTATCAAAGGCCCGGTGTCTCGAACAGGGGCACTAGGATCTATTGTTTCTTTTTATTTTCGAGATCCTGATGGAAATTTAATTGAAGTGTCAAACTATCCAGAAAACGCATAACAAAAAATAGCCAACTCTGCGTAATTCAATATATATTGCTTGGAGTTATGATTTTATCAAGCGGCACATCCCACTCTTGCACATCTATCTGATCAACCTGTTGACAGTCAAAAGCAAGACCAAAAAGTTTGGGTTTTTTAGCTATTTTTGGTTGTTTTTTGAAATCTAGTGTACGGTCATAGTATCCACCACCCATGCCGATTCGGTTTTTGTTTTTATCAAACCCTACCAAAGGTATCAGTAGTATATCAAGCTGTTCTGCGCTGATAATATCAGTAGAAATAGGTTCTGGAATGCCATATTGATTATTTCTGAAATTTTCCCCAATTTTTGCAAATTTAAGACTTTTGCCGTCTATTACGGGCAAATAAGTGCTAATTTCTTGTTTTTTTAAGAAGTTTTGTATATAGATTGGGTCAATTTCACCATTATTGGACAAATAAAGGCCAATTTTTTGGTCATTCTTAAAATTTGCAATTTTTTGTAATTGAGGTAATAACTGTTTGCCAAATTTGACACGATCGGAAGGGTTGGTGTCGAGTCTTTTTTGTCGAAGAAGTTGGCGTAGTGTTTGCATATTTGCATTATAGCCGAAGAAGTTAAAATCCGTTGTACCGTGATGGCATAAAACCTGAACCAGTAAGGCTCAAGGCGGAAATTCGAAGTCTACCGCAGGCTTCCCACTTCAAGCGTCCCAAAGCAGTACTCGGGGAGTGCGAGGTGGGCTTGCACAATAGTAACCTATCTCATATCCTTAGTTGTTTATTTATCGGCTCAGGGGACGTAGCCAGACACAAATACAACAGACAATTGTTATTATCACCTCTTGGGTGTGTGATATCAAACTTTTTATTTTAATAAAAACATATACGTAGTTTTAATAGGTGTAATATAATTTAGTTGAGCTTTAAATTTAAAAAAATAAGGATGATAGTATGGTGTTAATGCATCGAATTTTTGTACTTGTTGTTGCGCTATTTTGCGTGAATGCTTATGCTGATTCCGGCAAGGTTGTTGGGGGTGCGCTTTACGATGTGCCTAGCTGGTTTACCGATAGTTTTTTGGATGTGGCTGAAGATGCACAGGATGCACT
>Ga0233439_10002281_pt1 | contig 22011 bp, 20 predicted proteins | sample SI_123_September_6_FD_182713 | JGI IMG/M metagenome (GOLD analysis project Ga0233439, IMG submission 182713) | Seawater microbial communities from Saanich Inlet, British Columbia, Canada - SI_123_September2016_100_MG | ecosystem: Environmental > Aquatic > Marine > Inlet | place: Canada: British... | reverse complement strand
GCCAGCTTGCCGCGCCACGGTAAAGACTACGTCAGAATTGTTCAGATCGGGCGGCAGCAACCCGATGCCCATACGCTTTACCTCCTGCTTGAACAGGTTCAGTTTATCCGTATTGGCCAGATCCAGGGACATGGTCGCCGCCATGAATTCGACCGGGTGGTTGGCTTTTAGATAGGCGGTCTGATAGGCGATCAGGGCGTAGGCTGCGGCATGGCTTTTGTTGAAGCCATAGCCGGCGAACTTCGCCACCAGGTCAAAGACATATTCCGCCTTCTCCGGCGCGATATCATTGGCCAAAGCGCCTTCGACAAAGCGGGAGCGCTGGGCATCCATCTCCGACTTGATCTTTTTGCCCATGGCACGGCGCAGCAAATCCGCCTCGCCCAGGGAATAGCCGCCCATGACCTGGGCGATCTGCATAACCTGTTCCTGATAGACGATGACGCCATAGGTCTCCGTCAATATACCTTTCAGGCTGGGATGCAGATAATCAGGTTCTTCCGCGCCGGATTTTACGTTGCAGAAACGGGGAATATTATCCATGGGTCCGGGCCGGTACAGGGCAACCACGGCGATGATGTCTTCAAAACAATCAGGCTGCATCTGTCGCAGGGTATCCCGCATACCCGCCCCTTCAAGCTGGAACACGCCAACCGTCTCACCACGCGCAATCAGGTCGTAGGCGCCTTTGTCATCCAGGGGGATGCGGTCCAGATCAAATTCGGATTCCCGCGCGTGGATCATGTCCACCGCCCGGTCCAAAACCGTCAGGGTTTTCAGGCCCAGAAAATCAAACTTCACCAAGCCCGCGGGTTCCACCCATTTCATATTAAACTGGGTCACGGGCATATCGGAATTCGGATCGCGATACAGTGGCACCAGTTGTTCGAGAGGCCGATCACCAATCACCACACCGGCGGCATGGGTGGAGGCATGCCGATACAGCCCCTCCAGCTTGATGGCAATATCAAACAGGTGCTCAACGCCGGGCTCTTCCCGCATCACCTGTTTCAGGCGCGGTTCCGCCTTCAGGGCCTCGGGCAAGGTGGTGGGATCGGCCGGGTTATTGGGCACCATTTTGCACAGGCGGTCCACCAGGCCGAAGGGCATTTCCAATACCCGGCCCACATCGCGCAGGGCGGCGCGGGCCTGTAGTTTACCAAAGGTGATGATCTGGGCGACTTGATCGTGACCGTATTTATCCTGCACATAACGGATTACCTGGTCCCGCTTGTCCTGGCAGAAATCAATATCAAAATCAGGCATGGATACCCGTTCGGGGTTCAAGAACCGCTCGAACAGCAGGCCGAACTGCAACGGATCCAGATCCGTGATCTTCAAGGCCCAGGCCACCACCGAACCCGCACCCGAACCACGGCCCGGACCCACGGGAATATTCTTGGCCTTCGCCCATTGAATAAAATCGGCCACGATCAGGAAATAACCGGGGAAACCCATGTTGATGATCACGTCCAGTTCGAAATCCAGGCGTTCCCGATAAGGCCGGCTCTCCTCGCCCCCTATGTCCAGGCCCAGAAATTCCATACGCTCGGCCAAACCGGCCTCCGCCATGGCGCGCATGGCAGCGGCCTCATCATTGCCATCGCCATAATTGGGCAGGATCGGGTCCCGCATGGGCACCTTGTAGGCGCAGCGCCGGGCGATCACCAAGGTATTGTCCAGGGCCTCCGGCAGATCAGCGAACAGGGCCCGCATCTCCCGCGAAGAACGGAAATAATGCTGAGGCGTCAGGCGCGGGCGGTCGCTTTGGCTAACGGTATTCTTTTGCGCGATGCACAACAGGGCATCATGGGCTTCGTACATGTTGGGATCGGCGAAATGAGCGTCATTGGTCGCCACCAGGGGCAGGTCATATTCATAGGCCAGATCGATCATCGCCCCTTCGCAGGCGGCTTCATCGGCAAGGCCGTGTCGTTGCAGTTCAATATACAAACGGCCAGGATAAATATCACAAAGCTGTTCTAACAACGCCCGCGCGGCAGCCATCTGACCATCCAGCAACAAACGCCCCAACGGTCCCGTCGCCCCGCCTGTAAGACAGATCAGCCCGGCGTTCCAATTGGCCAGATCCGACATCTCGATCTGCGGCGTCTCCCCGCTTTCGCTTTGTAAATAGGCTTTTGACGATAGGCGGGAGAGATTTTCATAACCGGTTTCAGACTGGGACAATAGGACCAGACGGTCCGGCTCCGGGCTCAACCCACCCGGGGCAACCTCGGCGGTACGCACCGCCAGGCTGGCGCCAATGATCGGCTGCACGCCGCCCTTGACCATGGCCTCGGAAAATTCCAAAGCGCCAAATAAGTTGCCCGTATCCGTAATCGCCACCGCCGGCATCTCGCCATAGCGGCAAAGGTCGGCCAGATCCTTGATATGGATCGCGCCTTCCGAGAGGGAAAAGGCGGAATGAACGCGAAGGTGGACGAAATCTGCGTGGGCCATAATCTGGATCTCGAATTATCAACGATGCAACGGGACGCCACCCGAAGAATCTGGAAGAATCGACTAAATGGTTTCACGTCAGATCGCTCATGTCGAGCGGCCAGTAGCGCAACAGAGGCAATTATTGCTGGGTTAGAACAAACTAAGCAAACCTCATTTAATCTATCTTTAATACGATTTTCCTAATGTCATAAACTACGAACAGATTCTGAATAAAACTTCATCGCGCTCCTTGGGAGAAATTTGGAAAACCGGATTTTTATCAAGGACATGAGATATCGGAAAGCACTTCACAATGTCCTGGAATATTAAAACAAAACTGCTTGTCTTAGGCGTCGTTGCTGTCATGGGTGCCGTAATTCTTGGCGGCATATCAATCTACACCAACCGCGTGTTGACGAACGCAGCAATCCTGTCCAACGAGCGCCAATCACAGCTCAGCACAGTGTTTGTCATGCGCTATGAAGCATTGTTGGTCATGCTCAACGCCATGGATTCAATCGTCGACAAGCAAGAAGGGCATATTGATACCGAACGCTCCGAAGCCATGCGCACCGGCATCGAAACCTTGAAGGAATTTGCCCCCCAGCTGGCACAATTTGCCGATACGGCTGAGGAAGAAGCTCTTGCCGCTGCTATTCCCGATAAGATCCTCGCCCTTGAACAAGGTATCTTCGTTGACCTTAAGGCAGCGATTGAGAGCGATGCTGATGACGACACATTCGAAAAACTGGACGATACCCTTGATGCCTCTGGTGCTTCCATGAGTGATGATCTGGGTCGTATGGAAAAATCGGTACTTGGCGAAATGACGGAAGCCTCAGCTAATCAGATGGCTAAGCTTGAATTCTCCACCAATATGGTCATGGCGGTTTTCGCGGCCCTGATGATGGTTCTATTGCCACTTCTGTATTTCATCGTTCGGGGCATTACCAAGCCTATGACCAGTCTTACCGAAACCATGGCGGTATTGTCCAAGGGCGAATATGAACATGAAGTGCCGAATACGGAAGCTGCTGACGAAATTGGCGAAATGGCCCGAGCCGTGGAAATTTTCCGGCAAAACGGTATGGATATGCGCCAAATGCAAAAAGATCAGGTGGAGCAAGAAAATCGAGCCGCCGAGGAACGTCGCCAAGGCATGTTGACGTTGGCAGATGAGTTCGAGCAGAGCGTGCTGCATGTGGTTAGTGCGGTCAGTTCAGCATCTGACGAAATGCAGGCGACGGCGGGTACCATGTCTGGCCTAGCGGAACAGGCGGCGGAGCAATCGGACTCGGCGCTAAACACATCCAAAGGTGCGACAGAGAATGTTCATGCCGTTGCGACCGCTTCGGAGCAATTGGCATCTTCGATTGCTGAAATTTCGCGTCAAGTGGACGATTCCGCCAACATCTCGCGCGGGGCCGTAACAGAAGCCCAACGGGCAACAGAACAAATCCAAGGTTTGGTGGATGCTTCGCAGAAGGTCGGCGACGTGGTCGAATTGATCAACGACATCGCCAACCAGACCAATCTGCTGGCGCTGAACGCGACGATCGAGGCGGCTCGCGCCGGCGAAGCGGGGAAGGGGTTCGCGGTGGTCGCATCTGAAGTTAAGAACCTGGCTAGTCAGACAGGTAAGGCGACCGAAGAGATCGGCGGACAAATTGCTGCAATTCAGGAAGCCACTGGATCAGCCGTAACGGTAATCGAAGGCATCAGCCAGACGATTGGCAGGATTGACGAAATCGGCACCGCTATCGCCTCTGCCGTGGAAAAGCAAAGTGCCGCCACCTCCGAAATCACCCGCAACGTCCAGGAAGCGGCCAATGGAACGGAGCGGACCAATACCAACGTGGCCCAGTTGAAAGATGCCTCCTCGGAAACCGGCTCCTCCGCGCAGGAAGTTCTTTCCTCAGCGGGTGAGCTTTCGCAGCAATCGGTGCGGCTGAAAGACGAGGTCGAAAAATTCGTCGCCAACATCCGCGTCGGCTAAGCCGCAAATTCAACGAGAGACACAAATGACCATGCCGGGCCCGACTTGATCGTCGGGCCCGGCATATTTTTTGATCAGCCCCCACGACGGATTCATCGATAGTTTATTCAAACCAACGTTGATTGAGACTATAAAGTGTCAACAAATAGACGGTTTATCTGGGGCGACGGTATGATTGAAGTTCAAGGTCTGCGTAAAAGTTTTGGCGGCATCGAGGTATTGCGCGGCGTGGATTTCAGCGCCGGGAATGGCGAGATTACCGGCTTGATCGGCCCGAACGGCGCGGGTAAGACCACCACGTTGCGAACCTTGTATACCGTTCTTCGCCCTGACGGCGGGCGGGCCCTGGTCGATGGCCATGATGCCAACTTGGAGCGGCTGGAGGTTCAACGGCGGATCGGCGTACTGCCTGATAATCGTGGCCTGTATCCGCGCCTCACAGCGCGTGAGCATGTGCGCTATTTCGGGCGTCTGCATGGCCTGGGCGGGGCCGCCTTGGAGGGGCGTATCGACAGCCTGATTGATCGTCTGAGGATGGCTGATTTCGCCGACCGGCGTTCCAAAGGGTTTTCCAAGGGCCAGACCTTGAAGGTTGCCCTGGCCCGCGCCCTGGTGCATGAACCCGCCAACGTTATTCTGGATGAGCCGACCAATGGCCTTGATATAGAATCCAGCCGGGCGGTTCGGGAATTGATCCGGGAGATCCGGGATCAAGGCCGCTGTGTGCTGTTTTCCAGCCATATCATGGGTGAGGTGGAAGCCCTGTGCGACCGCATCATTGTTATTTCCGACGGCCTGATCGTAGCCAACGGCGCACCCGAGGAATTGCGCCGTGCTACCGGCAGGGAGGATTTGGAGGACGTCTTTATGGCGGCCGTCGCCGCCGGTGCAGACCCCGAAAGCGGCCTGATTGGTAGTAATCGTGCGTAGTATCTGGGTCGTCTTTGCCAAGGAAAGCATCGACAATCTGCGCGATCGACGCAGCTTGATGCTGGCACTGTTCTATCCGGTCATCGGTGCTTTGCTGTTGGGTCTGCTGGTCAGTTTTGTCGGCGGCATGTTTCGCGGTCAGGGCCAGAGCAGCCTAACCCTGCCTGTCCAAGGTGGCGAACGTGCGCCTGAGCTGATCGCGTTCCTGAGCGCCAAAGGTATTATCATTCGCCCCGCCCCCGAGGATCCGCGCAGCGCGGTACGCAAAGGCAGCGCCGATGCCGTGTTGGTCATACCGAAAGGTCATACAGACAATTTCACCGCCCTGCGACCGGCAGACGTGCAAATGGTGATCAACGCCACCCGTCTGTCCACGGTCATCAAAGTGGCCCGGGTGATGGAGCATGTGCGCGCCTATGACCGCCAGGTGGGGCAGGCCCGTCTGCGCGAACACGGCATCGCGCCAGAGGTCGCATCGCCCCTGAAAATCCGCTCCATCAATGTCGGGCGATCCCGCAACCTGGCGGGCTTTTTCCTGAACATGCTGCCGCCCTTTATTATTTTTACGATCTTTGTCGGCGGTGTCTATCTGGCCATCGACACCACATCCGGTGAGCGGGAGCGCGGCTCGTTAGAGCCGCTTTTGGCCAATCCCGTGCCCCGATGGGCCTTCATGCTGGGCAAGGCCCTGGCCACCTTTGCCTTTACCCTGACGGCCGTGGTGGTGCAATTACTGGCCTTTAAGTTGATGTTTGAATATGTCGCCGCCGGGGAATTCGGTATCAAGGTCAATCCCGATCTGACCGCCTTCATTGCCGTTGCGTTGATCTGCCTACCCCTCATTGCGTTTGCCGTTGCCCTGCAAATCATCGTCGCCACGGTCTCCCGCAGCTATAAGGAAACCCAGACCTATTTGGGCCTCCTGCCCCTGCTTCCCTCCCTACCCGGCATGATCCTGGTTTTCGTACCCATCAAGGCGCAAATCTGGATGATGTTGATACCGACATTTGGGCAAATTCTGCTGATCGGTCGCCTGATGCGACAGGAACCAACCGTGTGGTCGGATGTTGCCGTTTCCATCGGGTCGACAGGCCTGATTACGGCGCTGTTGCTTTACATAGCCGCCCGCCTCTATAACCGCGATCAAATGCTCTTTGGCGGGTAATAAAACGCGACCAGGAGGGCCTGGATGCAACACTAGCCCGCCGGGCGTAACAGGAGTAAGCTGTTTGCGCCGAAACGGGCAGCTCTTGAGGGGACGGACCAATCGTGTCGAGCGAGCAGACAAACCGGCTTGCCAGCATTGGATTGCTGCAAGGTATTAGCGAAGAAAGCATGCGCAGCCTGGAAAAGCGCTGCAGGTGGCGGCGTTATAAGTCCGGAGAACAGATCCTGGACAAAGACAGCAGTGACCGGGATGTCTATTTCGTTTCAGAAGGCGCGGTGCAAGTCGTCAATTTTTCGATGACCGGGCGTGAAATAGCTTTGGCCCGCCTGCAATCAGGCAGTTTTTTTGGCGAGTTATCAGCCATCGATGGTCGCCCCCGATCCGCCAGCGTGGTGGCCTTGGTGGATTGCCTGCTGGGATCCTTATCGCCGCAGCTGTTCAAGGATCAGATCGTCGGACATCCGGAATTAGCAGTGCGTGTCCTGGGGCGTCTGGCGGGCATTGTGCGTAGTTGCGACGAACGGATTATGGATCTGTCGACCCTGGGCGCGGTGGAACGGGTCTACCGGCAAATTCTGCTGTTGGCGGAAGAAAGCCCCGTGGACCCGGGAAATTGGTTGATCCGGGCGCTTCCGACCCATAAGGCGATTGCAGCCATGGCATCAACCACACGGGAAACCGTCGCCCGTTCCATCTCACTATTAGCCAATGGCGGCATTGTGGAGCGCAAGGGCCGTATCCTGCATGTGCGGGATCGCGAACGGTTGGAGAAACTGGCCGGTGCCTTGGATGACGCGTTGGAGGAAGACTTCTCCCGCTGATCACCCTTTTAATCGGCTTGTCAGCGAAACGAATATACCCAAAAATATTAGTCGCAGCCGCTTGATACCAGGTTAATTGCCCCTTGGCGGGGGTGGTTGCGATGAGCTAGTAGATGGATCGTAACGATACGGCATGGAGTAGATTTGATGGCGGGACCTCTCGACGGTATACGGGTACTGGACTTGACCTCGGTGGGATATGGGCCTTACGCCTGTCAGATCCTTGGCGACTATGGAGCGGAAGTGGTGAAGGTGGAATCCCACGAAGGTGACATCACCCGTGGCATATCCCCCTTCCGCAACGAGGGCATGGGGCACTTTTTCATCATGGCCAACCGAAACAAGCGCTGTATCGTGCTGGACCTGAAGACGGAGCGGGGTCGGGAAGCTTGCTTGAAACTGGTCGAAGATGTTGATGTGATCATCAGTTCCATCCGTCCTGCTGCCATGGATCGCCTCGGCCTTGGCTATGACGACTGCCGGGCGGTTAATGAAAAGATTATCTACGTCGCCCTTGTAGGCTTCGGTCAGTCAGGCCCCTATGCCAAGCGTCCGGCCTATGACGATATTATTCAAGGTCTGTCCGGCATGGCGGCTATGCAGGGTGGCCGCGACGGCCCGCCGAAATTCGTAAATGCCTCTGTCTGCGACAAGATCTGTTCGCAAGTTGCAGCACACGCCACCCTGGCAGCATTGTTCAGCCGTGAGCGTACGGCACAGGGTCAGATGGTAGAAGTACCCATGTTCGAGTCCATGGTCGGCTTCAACCTCGTTGAGCATCATTCGGGCCAGGCATTTGAACCTGCCTTGGGCCCCGCCGGTTACGAGCGGTCCATGGTCGAATACCGCCGCCCCTACGCCACCGCCGACGGATATATCTGTGCCCTGCCATACAACACAAAACAATGGCGGGCCTTTTTCAAGATCATGGATCGCAACGATATGATGGATGATCCACGGGTCATCGATCCAAAAGTCCGTAGCGAAAAAATTGGCGAGCTGTACGAATTGGTCGCAAACCTGGTCAAGGACTGGAAGACAGCGGATCTGCTGGCTGCATTGGAAGAAGGCGATATTCCCCACGGCGTTGCCACGGGGTTGGACGATCTGTCTGCGGATCCGCATATGCGGGACGTGGGGTTTTTCCAAACCTTTGATCACCCCACCGAGGGCGGCATAAAACTAACAGCACCGCCGGTTAAGTTCTCAGAAACCCCGCCCGATATCCGGCGGCTTCCAGCGTTGCTGGGCGAACACAGCGTGGAAGTCCTAAAAGAAGCCGGTTATAGCGACGACCAGATCACAGAATTCATGGCCGATGGGATCAGCGTCGACGGCCGGATTTGATTTTGTTGCACGCTGTTAATTGGTGGATGCCGCAAATGTGGTCTGGATCATCTGGAACATTTCAGTCATTTCATCACCGATTGCGAACATTGTCGCAATCAGGGCAACCCCGATGCCAGTCCCAATTAGGGCATATTCCATTGCCGTTGCACCGGATAGATCAGCCATACCGCTGCGTCGTAGGGCGAAATTCGCGAAGTCTACTGTTTTGATCCACATGGACTTTACCCTCAATTTACATCATAGCTTCCCTGTCCTCTAAGACCGGGAGCAGTGCGACAATCCCACCCACCAAGTCTATATTGGCTATGTTTTCGTAAATAAAACCCTACATTATAGTTAAGCATTCGTTAAACAACCTCCTCAGCAATTAAGGGTATTTGCCATGGTGAGAGTATTGCTTTGTTTCGCGGGCCTTGCATTGCTGGCCGGCTGCCTGCAGCAACAGCCGAATTGGTACGAAGACCGCTGCCTGCGCCTGGGCTTCAAAAAAGGCAGTCCCGGGTTTGCCGACTGCATTCAGCGGGACAAGAAATGGATCGATGACAACAAGGACCGGGCACGCACCAACGGTGCGGGCCCCTGATCGAACTTATCGAGCGCTACTGCGCCACTTTAGACCGGGACAGCACGGCCCAGCACCACGTTGACCGCCATCTGCAATCTTTGCAGGCCGGGCTCCGGCTGCCCTCCCATGGCGCGCACCGCCGCGATGGTACCTGCCAGATAACCCCGCGACGTTCCCTTGCGCCCCTCTCCCTGGGCCACTAAATGCGCGCTGGTCCACAGAGGCTGTTTGCCGATAAAACGGGGATTGCGCGGATCGGCGGCAAAAGTCAGAGCCCGAACGGGACCTTCGGGCGTGTCCACACGCACCTGGATATGGCGATAGGCCGCCTCCCGTTGCCGCAAATAGCTTTGCGTTTGGCCCCACTGTCCCGCCGGCACCCGAAACACCGTCCCCAAGCATTCGCCGCCGGATAGCATGGTCAGGATAAGGCCGGGTCGATCTGCGGAGCCCCAGGCGACCGTGCTGCGCAAGGCATGGGCCCGATGCCAGCCCCGTAACAGCCCCGAGCGTCGTTCGATATAGGGGAAATCCGGCTGCCACATGAGGGAGCCATAGCCGAACACCCAATGTTGATCCGCCATTTTAGGTTTTGGGTTTCACGTAGGAGGCAAGCATCGCCAGCGGCTCATCAGTGCCATAAGCATCAGAGAAGTGATCTATTCCCACCTCTATGGCAGCGCCTAGACCTAACTCTTCCCATTTGCCGATCAGTGATTTTTGTGAGCGGATGGCAACGGGGCCTGCTGCCAGAATTCGTTCCAACCAGTTTTCAACCCATGCATCAAGCTCCCCTGCCGGCACCATTTTTTCAACAAAATGCATGGCCAGGGCCTCATCCGCATCGTAATTGCCGCCCATCAACAACAATTCCCGGGTTTTCCCCCAGCCGATCAACCGGGGCAGCAACGCAGCCTCGATCACCGATGGCAAACCCACTTTCACCTCTGGCATGCCCATGACGAAACTTTCGTCGGCAACACGGAAATCACAGGCCGCCGCCAACTCTAACCCAGCGCCCAGGCAGAAACCCCGCAAACGGCCAATGACCGGCACCGGCAAGGCGCGGATCGCTTGTGCGGCCAGATGCAGTTGCGTAATGAAATGCCGCGCGCTCTCAGGCTTCAACATCGTTAATTCGTTCAGATCCGCACCTGCCATAAAGGCCCGATCACCTGCGCCGGTCAGAACGGCAGCGCGCAGACCATCATCCTTGGCCAGATTCTCAAAGGAAGAGATCAGCTTTGCCACCAAGGGGGCGGAACCGGCATTCAACTTGCGTGGATTATCCATGCGCACCCAAGCCACGCGTCCTCTAACGCCCCTGGCACTCCGTTCCTCGATCTCCACATGCACTGTCGGCTGTCCGTCGGTCATTAAAATCCCTCGATACAAAAATCTCTTTGAACGCTACCGCCTTCTTATCACAGGCGGGGAAGGCATGTTAGATTGCCGGGATGGATGAGTTAAAAAATGGTACGGCAGCCGCCCCTGTGATGGCCTTAATCGTCGCGGGCGGGCGTGGTGAACGCCTGGGCGGGCCGGTGGCGAAACAATACCAGACCCTGGCCGGGATCCCCGTCCTGCGTCATGCCCTGCTGGCATTTTGCCATCACCCTGCCATAGCAGGTGTTGCCGCCGTCATCCGCGCCGACGATCAAAGCCATTACGAGGAGGCCGCGCATGGCCTGGACCTGCTGCCCCCGATCATCGGTGGAGCAAGCCGGCAGCAATCCGTCTTGCGCGGCCTGCAGGGTTTGGCACCCCTGGCCCCCGCACGGGTCCTGATCCACGATGGTGCCCGGCCGTTTATCTCCGCCGCTGTCATTGATAATGTCCTGGCTGGTCTGGACAACCACCCCGGTGCCATTGCCGCGATCCCCGTAGTTGATAGCCTGAAGCGCAGCCATGAAGGCGCGATCATCGATGAAGTGCCGCGCGATGATTTGTGGCAGGCCCAGACCCCCCAAGGTTTCCACTTTGCGAATATTCTGGCGGCGCATGAAAGCGTGGGCGAGGGCCATACGGATGACGCTTCCCTGGCGCGGGCGGTGGGCCTGGAAGTCACCATCGTCCATGGCGCGGCGGAAAACTTCAAGATTACCACGGCGGATGACCTAGGCCGGGCCAATGCCGCCCATGCCGCGCGTTTGTTCGATGTACGGGTCGGCCAGGGCTTTGACGTGCATCGGTTTGAGCCCGGTTCCTCGGTGCGCCTGTGCGGCGTGGACATCCCACACGATAGCCAACTGGCCGGTCATTCAGATGCCGATGTCGCCCTGCATGCAGTCACCGATGCCATATTGGGGGCCATTGGGGATGGCGATATCGGGCGGCATTTCCCACCCAGCCAGGCGCAGTGGAAAGATATGGATTCGGCCCGCTTCGCAGCTTTCGCCGTGGATCGCGTGCACGCCAGGGGTGGGAAATTGGCGCATTTGGACCTGACAATAATTTGCGAGGCACCCCGAATAACGCCGCATCATTCTGCCATGGCGGCGCGTTTGGGTGACATCGTTGGGCTGGATGGCGACCGGGTCAGCATCAAGGCAACCACCACGGAACGCCTTGGCTTCACCGGGCGCAACGAGGGTATCGCAGCCCAAGCCACCGCCACTGTACGACTGCCGATCTGAATGGCGAAATTCCTTTCGAAAGCACCTCTGCCGCTGTCTCACCCGGCCTGTTTGTTGGCGACCTGGTTTGGTGCCGGCCTGCTGCGTCCGGCACCGGGTACGTGGGGGTCTTTAGCCGCCCTGCCCTTTGCCTGGGGCATTGTCTATTATGCAGGGCCTATCGCCCTGGCGGTGGCAACTGTCGTGGTTTTCGCCCTGGGAATTTGGGCAGGTGGCGTTTACGAGCAGGCGGGCGGTGGCAAAGACCCCGGCATGGTGGTGATTGATGAAGTCGCCGGGCAATGGCTGGTACTGATCGTGGCACCGCTTGATCCCTGGTACTATCTGGCTGGATTTTTATTGTTCCGCTTGTGCGATATTGCCAAACCCTGGCCCGCAAATTGGGCGGAGCGGCGTTTTACAGGCGGTTTGGGTATTATGATGGATGATATTATGGCGGCCCTTTATGGTCTGTTGGCCATTGCGGGATTTCGATACTGGTTTTGAAGTCGGTTTGAAGTTTGGGAGAGCGAGACAATGAAATTTGGCGGCATCGTAGCGACGAAAATTGATGATTGGCAGATTTTCCCGTATTTGGAAGATCTCGGCTATGACAGCGGCTGGGTGCCCGATAGTCAGATGATCTGGTCCGACTGCTACGCCACGATGGCCCTGGCGGCGCAAAACACCTCGACCCTGCGGCTGGGCACGGGCGTCGCCATCGCGGGCACCCGCCTGGCCCCGGTCACCGCGCACTCTATTGCCAGCATTAATCGCATCGCACCGGGCCGGGTTTTCCTGGGCATCGGCACCGGGCACACAGCAATGCGGATCATGGGCCAGGACCCGGTGCCGCCATCGGCTTTTCGCGATTACCTCCGTGTCGTGCGCGGCTTGTTGGCAGGCGAAGAAGTCGAATATGCCCCGCCCGGCAAGGAAAGCCAGCCCATCAAGTTCCTGGACCGGCAACTGGAATGCATCGACACGGAACATCAGGTGCCGATCTATGTCGCCGCCAACGGGCCGAAAGCCCTGGCTGCAACCGGTGCCTATGGCGATGGCCGGATCAGTGCCGGCAACGAACCCTACGGCCTGCTAACCCAGAACCTGGAGCGTATCCGCCGCGGCGGTGAAGAGGTTGGCCGGGTGATCGATGACAGCTTCCATGCCTCCGTCCTGACCTTTGCCTGCATAATGCGACCGGGTGAGACCTTGACCTCGGACCGGGTCATCGAAGAGACCGGGGCACAGGTCGTATCATCCCTGCATTTTTGGTACGAGCTCTACCGCCAGAGGGGCAACGACAAATTCATCCTGGGCGAAGTCCGTGGCCTGTGGGAGGACTACAAACGCTATGTGGAGACGGAAATGCCCGAAGACCGCCGCCATCAAATCCTCCACACCGGCCATTGCGCCTATCTGCCGGAGGCAGAGCGGCGCTTCGTCACGCCAGAAATGATCAAGGCATCGGGCGGCCTGGTGGGGGAACCGGACGAGATCCTCTCCCGCATGAAGGCGTTGGAGGCCGCCGGGCTGCGTGAGGTTGTGCTGATGCCGCCCATTCATGTGGCCCGCTCCAACTTCCAGGAATTCTCGGAACAGATCATGGCGAAGTACTAGCAGATGTTTAGTGATCAATTGACGGCACAAGCCACGGAGTTATTACGCGCCTGCGAGGCGGCGGGCGTCATGGTGGCAACGGCTGAATCGTGCACCGGTGGCTTAATCGCTGGCTGTCTGACCGAAATTGCCGGCTCATCCACCGTGGTAGACCGGGGCTTCGTCACCTATTCCAACGAGGCCAAGAATGTCATGCTGGATGTACCCATGGCACTGATTGAGGGCCATGGGGCCGTTTCCGAACCTGTGGCGCGTGCCATGGCCGAAGGCGCGGTGGCGCATTCCTTGGCTCATATGGCGGTCGCCTGCACCGGGGTGGCGGGGCCGGGCGGCGGCACGGCGGATAAACCGGTGGGACTGGTGCATCTAGCCTGCGCCCGTGACGGTAAAGCGACCCTGCACCGGGAACAGCGCTATGGTGATCTGGGCCGAGGCGGCATTCGGGAGGCCACGGTCCATACCGCCCTGGAAATGCTGGCCGAGATGCTGGCCGAAACGCTGGCCAAGAGCTAAATGCGGCATGCCGACACGCATTGAAACGGGGGATATGTGGCGCGCCGTCATGGGAGCCATCGTCGTACAATTGACGATAGCCCTGCTGGGCAAGCGCTATTTGGGCACGGGCCATGACCAGGACCCAACCGCAATATTGATGGCCTATTTGGTTTTACCCAGCCTGGCATCCATCATTTGGGTCTGGTTCGCCACGGTCTGGCAGGAAAGCGACGGTTGGGCGCGGCTGGGATTTACCCGGATCGAAAGGCGTTGGTTGTTGCGCGCCGTGGCGTTGGGGCTGTTTTCCGTGCCCGCCACCATGTTGATCACAGCCATGTTCAAACCCCTTTTTGGTGCCGCCGAGGGCCCCGCCCTGCCCTTGTCGAATACAGAAGCGTGGAGCCAGCCTAACTATCTGTTGGCCATGATCATGGGTGTCGTGGTTTTGGCCCCCTTGATGGAGGAAATGGTCTTTCGCGGCCTGCTGTTCGGCTGGCTGCGCCACCGCGTCGGCATTTGGCAAGCCGCCGCCCTTGCTGCCGTTGGCCATGCCCTGCTGCATTTCGACCTTGGTGCCATGCCGGGCCTTTTCGCGTTGTTTTTCTTCCTGGCCTGGATCTACGAATATTCGGGCAGCCTATGGGTGCCCGTGATTATTCACGCAGTGCATAATTTTGCCGTGCTGCAATTGCCCTGAGTTTCCGCAAACAATTCAGATCGCTCTAACGTTGGCAGGGATTACACGCCGGTTTTGAGGAACCGCAGGGGTTTTTAACGGCAGCCGGATTGCACGGCGAACAGCCTTTCTTCGCAGCGCAGGGATTACAGGCCCCACAGGCCCCACAGGCCTTTGTCGCCTTCCCACAGGGATTGCAGGCGGTCTTTTTTGCCCCGCATGCATTGCAGGACGCCAACTGCATTGTGCCCGGCGTCTGGACCCCAGGTTTCGCAATTGCGGCCGGGTTCACTGCTGCCGGGTTCATTGGTGAATGTGTTGTATGGGCCGACGCACCGACGGCACCACCGCCTATTGCCAGGCCGGCACCAACAACGACCTGCGCCAAATGGGACCCGAGGTTTTTATTTTTCTGTTTTGTCATCGCTTGAGCCTTCTCTTTTATAATCCGTAGCAGATAAATCCAGACGAACCGGCGCGAGTGACAATTTGACATCGGCGTGAAAAATTTCAACGTGTTTTGTATTGGCGATAGGTTTTTCAGCCTTCTCCTACTTAACATGTCATGGGGAATTTTGATTCGCCGTTAACATTTTTTGAACTGTATTCTGTAATATTAGTATGTTCGAATGCTAGTGATTAAAGACCGACGACGATGACGGAGCACGTCGATGTTTAAGGGGTCCAATACTTGGTTCGCCATATTCAGCAGCATCATCGCGATGGCGGTGTTGGTGCTTGATCTGTCGATGCCCCTGGGCGTTGCGGGCGGGGTTCCCTATGTTGGCCTTGTTTTGCTGGGCCTGTGGTCACCAAGCAGGCGCGCCATACTTTTACTGGCAGTCTTGGGCACCGTCCTGACATGTGTCGGTTATGCTTATTCTCCGGCAGGGGGCATTTCATGGGTCGTCCTGACGAATCGTGGAATGGCAGTTTTTGCCATTTGGACGACGGCAATCCTGCTCTATCTCCAACAGAGATTTCGTGATGACCTGAAAACAGCCCACGATGAACTGGAAAGCCGGGTCGCCCAGCGGACGGCGGAGTTGGAGGAAAGCAAAACACGCTATCGCACTCTGACGGAAAGCTCTCTCCAAGGTGTCGGCATAATTCAAGACGCCTGTGTCACCTACGTCAACGACGCCTTGGCCAAGTTGCTTGGCTACCAAAGAGAGGAGATGCGCGGACGCAATGTCTCGGATTTCATTATGCCGGACGACCTTGAAATGGTGGCCCAGAGAATGGAAAGCCGCAGCAAGGGAATTGTACCATCCAGATTTGTCGATATGCATTTGAAGCGCAAGGACGGGCGGGGCGTGTGGGTCGAAGAATCCGCACAGGCAGTGACCTGGAACGGCAAAGCGGCCTACCAAATCTCGATCATCGACATTTCCGAACGCAAACAGGCGGAAGCCGAGGTGATGGCCGCAAAGGAGGAGGCGGAGCAGGCCAACCGGACAAAATCTGAATTTCTGGCCCATTTCAGCCATGAATTGCGCACCCCCTTGAATGCGGTAATTGGCTTTTCCGAAGTCATGCAGCAGGAACTTTTCGGCCCCCTGGGGGATAGGCGCTATCGCGACTATGCCGGCGACATCCGCAATAGTGGGGAGCATTTGTTAGCCTTGATCACCGACATCCTGGATTTGTCCCGCATCGAAGCCGGCCAGATGGAGATTGAGGAAGGTACCTTCGAAGCCAACCATATTTTCGATGAATGTGTCCGCCTGCTTCGTGATCGTGCCGCCAAGGAAAATATCAGCATCGACCTGCAATTGCCCGTAACGGCCATCTATCTCAGGGCGGATGAGAGGCAATTGCGACAGATCCTGCTAAATCTACTGTCCAACGCAGTCAAATTCACCCGACCCGATACAACCATCATCGTAAAGGCGGAAATCGACAACAACGGCAATTTGGTTTTCAAGGTTTGCGATCACGGCGCGGGGATGACCACAATCGACATAGAACGTGTGCAGGAACCATTCATCCGCCTCCATGGCGTCCTCACCTCTTCCAAAGAAGGCACGGGCCTGGGTCTAGCCATCACCAAACGATTGGTGGAAAACCATGGCGGCAGCCTGCAACTCACCAGCGAGATCGATGTGGGCACAACCGCGACGGTCAGCCTTCCCGCCGAGCGCGTCATCAACGAAAAGCAATTGACCGGTACAGCAGCTTAAGCTGGCTCGGACAAGCTCGGTGTGGTGCGGACGCTGCCATGAATTTCACCCGCACGGGTTTCAAAGGCACCGACCATGCGGCGCACCGCTTCGTTGAAAACCGTCGTCGCCACAGCCTGCAACATGCGGGAGCGGAATTCGAAATCTATAAAGAAATCGATCTCGGTGCTTTGACCGTCGCCGACGGGATTAAACTTCCAATGATTGTTCAGATACCGGAACGGGCCGTTGATATATTCAACGTCAATGCGATCAGGTCCGTATAAGGTGACCTTCGATGAAAAGGTTTCCCGAAAGACCTTGAAGCCGACCATCAAATCGCCCCAAATGATCTCACCCGTCTCGTCCCTGGCCCCGTCACTGATCCCGTCACTGATCCCGTCACTGGCCCCCGCTGCTTCCCGCTTGCGAATGCGGCAGGCCACACACCAGGGCAGGAATTCGGGATAGCGTTCTATATCGGCAACAAGGTCGAACATTTGCGCCTGGGTGTAGGGTAGTATCTTTCGTTCTCCATGGGTCGGCATAAGGTCAGACCATGCCCCCACTAGGCCATGTTCTTACGGCGGCGGGAAAGCTCGGCGAAATCGCTGTCGGCGTGGTAAGAGGAGCGGGTCAAAGGCGTCGCCGCAACCAAAAGGAAACCCTTGCCGCGCGCAGCCTGTTCATAAGCTGCGAACTGCTCCGGCGTTATGAAATCGGCGACCGGATGATGCTTTGGGGTCGGTTGCAAATATTGCCCCATGGTCAGGAAATCAACCTCCGCCGCGCGCAGATCATCCATCACCTGATGCACCGCCTGGCGCTCTTCCCCCAATCCGACCATGATGCCGGATTTGGTGAATAAATTCGGGTCCAGTTCCTTGGCCCTGGCCAACAGTTGTAGCGAGTTGAAATAGCGCGCACCGGGGCGAACGGTGGGATAAAGGCCGGGTACCGTCTCCAGATTGTGATTGAAGACATCCGGGCGGGCTGCAACCACAACTTCTAACGCGCCGTCCTTGCCCAGAAAATCGGGGGTCAGCACCTCGATCGTCGTGTCCGGTGCCAGATCACGAATGCGGGTTATGACCTGGGCAAAATGCGCAGCACCACCATCGGCCAGATCATCCCGATCCACGGACGTAATAACCACATGACGCAGGCCAAGGGTTTGCACCGCTTTTGCGACATTTTCAGGTTCATCCCGGTCCAGGTGCTTTGGTCGGCCCGTCTTTACATTGCAAAAGGCGCAGGCCCGGGTACAGGTATCCCCCATGATCATCATTGTGGCGTGGCGCTTGCCCCAGCATTCGCCGATATTCGGGCAGGCTGCTTCCTCACACACAGTGTGCAGATTATGTTCGCGCATAAGGTTTCGAGTTTCGAAATAGATCGGCGAATTCGGTGCCTTCACCCGGATCCAGGACGGTTTACGGCGCGGCGGATTATCCGGACGATTACGTTTTTCCGGATGACGTAACGCGGGCGCTGATAATTTGTTGTCCGCCATGATTTTGGCTCGCTTCAATTAAACTGGACCCCAGTGGTCTTGCCATCCGCTGGGATCGAAAGACCACTAGACTCTTAAGAATCGTGGTGCGCGAGATACGAAACCGAAGGACTCTTCTGTTTCGCTCGCACCACTAGAAATGGATGGCCCGACCCATGGCGTCAAGTACGGATTCGTGCATGGCCTCGGATAATGTTGGATGCGGGAACACTGTGTGCAGCAATTCCGCCTCCGTGCTCTCCATACTACGTGCCACCGCATAACCCTGGATCAGCTCCGTCACCTCCGGTCCGATCATATGAGCGCCCAGCAATTCCCCGGTCACCTCGTCAAAGACGGTCTTGATCATGCCTTCGGGATCACCCAGGGCGATGGCCTTACCGTTGCCAATGAAGGGGAACCGCCCGACCCGTACCTTATGCCCTGCCGCAACCGCCGCGGCCTCTGTCAGGCCAACGGAAGCGATCTGGGGATGGCAATATGTGCAGCCGGGAATATTCATCGCCTCCAGGGGGTGGACGTCAGGGACGCCGGCAATTTTCTCCACACAGATAACCCCTTCATGCGAGGCTTTGTGAGCCAGCCACGGTGGACCCGCGAGGTCCCCAATGGCATAAACACCCGGCTCTCCCGTGGCCAGCCATTGGTTCACGACCACGTGGGTTCGATCCACCTCAACGCCTGTGTTTTCCAGGCCAAGATCTTCCACATTGCCGACAATCCCGACTGCCATGATTACCCGGTCGGCAGTGATACCTTCCGTTGTGCCATCGGGCATTTCGATGCTCGCAGTGACACCGGCGGCGGCTTTTTCCAGGCCCTTAACCTGCACGCCCGTCAACAGCCGCATACCTTGCTTTTCGAAGGCCTTATGCGCCAGTGCGGAGATTTCCTCGTCTTCCACGGGCAGCACCCGATCCAGCACTTCGACAACTGTAACTTCGGATCCTAATTCATTGAAAAAACTGGCGAATTCAATTCCTATAGCACCGGACCCGACAACCAGAAGCCGTTTTGGAATGCTGTCGGCGACCAGGGCGTGACGATAGCTCCAAATCTGGTTGCCATCCGCTTCCATGCCCGGCAGGTCCCGGGCCCGTGCACCGGTGGCCAAAATGATATTCTTGGCGCTGACCTCCATCACCGAGACGCCGTCAACCTCAACCGCCAGACGGCCGCCACCCAGCAGGCGGGCGTGGCCGGTCAAAACCTCCACTTTGTTCTTCTTCAGCAGATGCCCCACGCCGGCATTCAGCTGTTTTGCAATCCCACGGCTACGCTTAACTATAGCATCAAGATCAATCTCTATATCTTTGATTTTAAAGCCATATTGCTCAGATGTCTTTGCCAGGTGATAGACCTCAGCCGAGCGCAACAGCGCCTTCGTCGGAATACAGCCCCAATTGAGGCAGATACCGCCCAGGTGCTCCCGTTCAACAAGCGCCACATTCAGGCCCAATTGTGCGGCCCGGATTGCCGCCACATAGCCGCCCGGTCCACCACCAACGACAACCAGATCAAATTCCTGCGCAGACATAGGCCTTATTTCCCCCCGCTATAACAGCATGGTCAAAGTAACATCGTCATGGGATCCTGGATCAGCCCTTTAAAGGCCGCCAGGAATTGCGCGCCTATGGCACCATCCACAGCGCGATGATCCACGGACAAGGTTACCGACATCACCGTGGCAATGGCCAGGGCACCGTCCTTTACCACCGGGCGCGGTTCCCCCGCCCCAACAGCAAGAATACAGGCCTGGGGCGTGTTGATCACAGCATCGAATTGCTTCACCCCATACATGCCCAAATTGGAGATGGAAAAACTGCCGCCCTGGTAGTCTTCGGGCATCAATTTGCCGTCATTGGCCTTTTGCGCCAGTTCGCGGACTTCGTTTGAAATCGCCTCCAACCCCTTGCCATTGGCATTGCGCACAACCGGTGTGATCAGGCCCCGCTCGGAGGCAACGGCGACGGAAATATCAGCCGTCTTATAGAATTTTATCCCGCCGTCGGAATAACCCGCATTGGCGGCCGGCACCTTCATCAGGGCTACGGCTGCGGCCTTAATAACAAGGTCGTTGACCGATAATTTATAAGCTCCATCCGCGCGCTCGTTCAATTCCTTGCGCAGGGCCAGCAGGTCATCCAGCTCGCAGTCCATGGTCAGGTAAAAATGCGGTGCCTCGCGCTTGGACTCGCTCATCCTCCGCGCAATGGTTTTGCGCATTGTGGTCAATGGCACCAGCTCAAACTCACCCTCGAATGGTGATGCCCCCACAGTTGCAGCCGCCGGCGCAGCAGCGGCAGGCGCCGCGCCGGTTGCAGGTGCAGCAATCGCTGCCCCACCGCTTGCGACCGCTGCTTCAATATCCGCCTTGACGATCCGCCCCCGCGGCCCACTGCCTGCAAGGACCGACAAATCCAAGCCCGCCTGACTGGCCATGCGCCGTGCCAAGGGGGAGGCCAAAACCCGTTCACCGTCACCTCTTGGCATGACAGGCGCAGGTGCAGCTGGTGCAGCCGTTACGGCTGGCGGCGGGGCAGCAGGTGTCTCCGGCGGTGCCGCTGCTACTTCAATCGGTGCTGCCGCAGGTGCGGCAGGTGCAACAGGTGTTGTGACCACGCTGTCCAGGGCGGATGCATCTTCGCCCTCCTCCAGCAAAATAGCGATCGGGGTATTCACCGGGACACCCTCTGTCCCTTCGGCAACCAGAATGCGGGCCAGGACACCTTCGTCAATGGACTCAACCTCCATGGTGGCCTTATCCGTCTCAATCTCAGCCAGCATATCGCCCGATTGCACCGCATCGCCCTCTTTCATGAGCCATTTGGCCAGGGTTCCCTCGGTCATGGTGGGCGATAGTGCCGGCATGGTAATGGTAATGGGCATAGCGTAATTTCCCGTCGTTTTGATCTCGACTGAACCGAGTGGCTAGCGGTAACAAACCGCCTTGGCAGCAGCGGCAATAGCCACGGCATCCGGCAAGGCCAATTTTTCCAGATTGGCGGCATAGGGCATGGGCACGTCCTCACCCCCGACCCGCATGACAGGGGCATCCAGGTCATCAAAGGCCTGCTCCATCAAGGTGGCGGAAAGCTCCGCCCCGATGCCGCAGCTCAACCAACCTTCTTCGACCGTGACACAGCGGTTGGTTTTGCGGACCGATTGCAAAACGGTGGGCAGATCCATGGGCCGAACAGAGCGCAGATCGATGACCTCCGCCTCAATCCCCTCCGCCGCCAACAGCTCCGCCGCCTCCAAGGCCCAGCCAACGGATATGGAAAAGGCCACGATGGTCACGTCGCCGCCCGCCCGGGCGATCCGCGCCTTGCCAATGGGCACTGTGTAATCATCAAGCACCGGCACATCGAAGGAATGGCCGTACATCAGCTCATTCTCCAAAAACACCACCGGGTTGGGATCGCGAATAGCGCTTTTCAACAAGCCCTTGGCATCGGCGGCGGTATAAGGTGAGACGACCTTTAGACCCGGACAATGGGCATACCATGAGGCATAGCATTGGGAATGCTGGGCCCCGACCCGGGAGGCGATGCCATTGGCACCGCGAAAGACGATGGGACAGCCCATTTGGCCACCGGACATATACAATGTCTTGGCGGCTGAGTTGATGATCTGGTCCATGGCCTGCATGGCG
>Ga0233439_10002280_pt1 | contig 22034 bp, 23 predicted proteins | sample SI_123_September_6_FD_182713 | JGI IMG/M metagenome (GOLD analysis project Ga0233439, IMG submission 182713) | Seawater microbial communities from Saanich Inlet, British Columbia, Canada - SI_123_September2016_100_MG | ecosystem: Environmental > Aquatic > Marine > Inlet | place: Canada: British... | reverse complement strand
CGTTGATTGGGGACGCGGATATCTTTCTCCACAATATGCGCCCAGGCTCACTAAAATCGCTGGGCCTGGATGCACAAACAGTCCGCGCCCAATTCCCGAAACTCATTTATTGCGATATCGGCGCCTTCGGGCACATCGGCCCGCTCGCCGGCCAGCCGGGGTATGAGCCCTTGATGCAAGCCTACGGCGGCCTGATCAGCATCAACGGCCACCCCGACGGACCCATGGCACGCATCGCGGTCTCATTAATCGATTTGGGCACCGGCATGTGGTCGGTCATCGGCGCGCTGGCGGCATTGCATCACCGCCACCAGAGCGGCGAAGGCTGCACCGTGAATACGTCTCTATATGAGACCGCGCTGACTTGGGGCAATTATCACATGGCCGAATACCAAGTGACGGGTAAGGTGCCGCCGCGCCAAGCATCCGGGCATCCAGCCGTTGTCCCCTACCAGGCGTTCGAGGCATCGGACGGTTTGTTCATGATCCTGGCCGGCAACGACCGCCTGTTCGCAAAACTGGCACCGGTCCTGGGTCATCCCGAATGGGCCGATGATCCGCGTTACAAAACTAACCCGGAACGGGTCAAACATCGCGATGAGTTGATCGACGCGGTGACCAACATCGTCGCCAAAGACACCCGCGATCATTGGGTCGAGAAATTGCGCGCCGTCGGCGTCCCGTCGGCGCCGGTCCAAACCATGCCGGAGGTTTTGGCAACGCCGCAAACGGCGGGCCTGAACATCATGCAAAATGTGCCGGGCACGGACCTCAATCTGGTCGGCCTGCCCATGTCATTCGACGGCCAGCGTCCGGCAATGCGCACCGCGCCGCCACCGCTCGGCAGCGCGAATGCGGACGTATTCGGAGACGACACATGAGTTTGCTCAACATCACCACCAATGGTGCTATCCGCACCGTCACCTTGAACCGACCGGAAAAGCGCAACGCGCTCAACCCGGAAATGATGGCTGAACTTATCGAAGCATTTAGCGCTACGCCGCCGGCGGATGAGCGGGTCACCGTGATCCGCGCCGAAGGCCCGGCCTTTTGCGCCGGGCTGCAGCTCAGCTCCGACGGGCTTCAAGAGGGCGCCGAGGAAATGGTGGTCACAATGTTCGACACCGTGCAGCGCTATCCCTTGCCCGTCGTCGCCGTCGTCCAGGGCCCAGCCATCGCGGGCGGCTGCGAACTGGCGCTGCATTGCGATTTCATCGTCGCCCTGGAACACGCGCCCTTCGCCATGCCGGTCGCCCAGATCGGCGTGACGACGGATTGGTTTCTGACCAAGAAAATCATGGAGTCCGCCGGCCTGCCCATGGCGCGGGAATTGTTGATGCTGGGTGATCCCATCGCCGCCAGGCGCCTGCATGACTTGGGTCTCATTAGCCGCGCTGTTCCCGCTGCCGATTTAAACGAGACCGCTGAGATTCTGATCAACCGCCTGGCCGCCAACGCGCCGCTCGCCATGCGGGCCATCAAGGCGCAGTTGCTAAAGCAAGTCTCATTCTATGACGCCATCGACCACACGCAAGAAGACGCCTTGGTGGCCCAGGTCTATGCCGCTGACGATGCCGTTGAAGGGGTCGCTGCAAAGATTGAAAAACGCGCGCCCGTGTTTAAAGGAGCCTAGCCATGAACGCCACCGAACTTCACAACGACACCATCGTCATCGACGGCCTGATCATCGCCAATTGGAGCCGCGAGATATTCGAACAGATGCACCAGGGCGGCCTGACCATGGCCAATTGCACCTGCGCGGTTTGGGAAGGCACCGAACAAACGCTCGCCAACATTTCCCAATGGAAACGCTGGTTCACGGAACACGACGACCTGATCACCCAAGTTCATTCCGTCGCCGATATTCGCCGCGCCAAATCAGAGGGCCGTGTCGGCATCACGCTCGGCTGGCAGAACACCTATGCCATCGAAACCGATATCGATATGTTGCGCGTGTTTCGCGATTTGGGCGTGCGGTTCATGCAGCTCACCTATAACACGCAAAACCTCGTCGGCAGCGGATGCTGGGAATCGGAAGACCGGGGCTTGTCGGATTACGGCCGCGACGTTGTCGACATGATGAGTGAACTGGGGATCGTCGCCGACCTCAGCCATGTCGGCGAAAAAACCGCAGCGGATGCCATCGCGCATTCCAAAACGCCCATTTGCTTCACCCATGCCGTCCCCAAAGGATTGAAGGACAATCCGCGCAATAAGTCCGATGCCTTGATCAAAACCTGCGTCGACAATGGCGGCTTCTTCGGCTTCGCCACCTACGGCTCATTCCTGCCCTGGGGTGATGACACGACCGTGGAGAATTGCGTCGAAGCCCTGGAATACGGCCTCGATCTGGTCGGTGAGGACGCGCTCGGGATCGGTACCGATTTCACCCAGGGCCACGACGCCGATTTCTTCACCTGGCTGAGATCAGATAAAGGCACCGGCCGCACCCTGATCACCGGCTTCCCCGGCCGCCCCAAAAACCCCAAAGGCCTCGACGGCCCCGCCGAGTATCCGAATATGACTAACGCCATGCTAGCGCGCGGGTGGCCGGAAGACCGGGTTCGGAAGGTCATGGGCGGGAATTGGCTGGCGTATTTGGAGCGGGTTTGGGAGGCCTAAACAGCAAATCCAGTCTCAAGCGCGCTGGGGATGGCCGGGTCGGCCAGCGCGCGTCCCCCTGGCCGGGCCACTGACGCCTCAAATACTCCCGCGAAATGGATCAGGTATGAGCGTCATTAGAACCGCCGTCATCTTGTCTACCTATAGCCCCATGGCATCCTCATGCCATGATGACCACCCACAGTACCGCTATTGTCGCACCCGCTGCCGCCCACTTGCCGTTTACCCACCCCGCCGACCGGAATTCCGGCAAAACACGCTGGCTCATGGATGCCCTCGCGCCCTTCAGCGGCCAAGACGAAGTGATCAAGGAAATCCGCGAAAAAGTCTTCCCCGGCAAACGCATCAAAACCCTACAACCCGCGCCGGACGGCAGCGAGATGGCGGTGGTGGAGTGGTGAGGGTGGCGGCAATGAGATCGAGTTTCCGCCCAACTTTACTAATGATTGGTTGCGATTACCCGATAACAAAATTACTGAAGTTTTTGTTGTGGCTCTGTTGCGCGTTAACAACAATTGGCATTTTAAATACTGCAGTTGCGATTGAATTTCGATGTGATGAGCTAATTGAAAATGATCAATGGCGGATCTTTTATGACCCCAAGCATACCATCGGGGGAAATCTGGCACAGATGTATGAAGAAAAATGCGTTGCTGACCAGACGGATAATAGCAAGTCAGAGGGTTTAGAGTTATTTAATCGCGCAACTTTGTATTGGCTGACTGGAAACCGAAAAGCTGCGGCGGAATTTTTGGCTAAGGGGTCGAGTCTGGATGACAAGTATTCGCGCCTTACTCTCCTAATGATGAAATACAAGTCCAAATTGTCATCCAGTGAAAGAAAGGATGTCGAGGCACAACTGGGGCAACTTGCGGCAACTGAATTCTTTCCAGCGAAGCTCGAGTTAGCAAAGATTTTCGTTAATCGGCTAGAAAATTTGACTGAATCCAAAGGTGTGTTGGAAAACGGGGTCGAAAAAGGATATCCGGACGCCGCCTATTATCTCGGATCAATGTACTACAAAGGGTTTGGCGTCGATAAAGATATTAACAAGGCGATCGAGTACTACAAGATTTTGTTAAATCGAAATAGTCCTCGGTATTTTACATTCTTAAGTTCACTTTATTTAACAAACCCACAGATAAAAGATCGTTCTATAGCACTAAAATATATGGAAAAAGCTGCGCTCCTTGGTTCTGTTCAGAGCCGATTACAAATGGGCTTAGAGCTCTTAACTCAAATTGATGGGCTCCCTAATCGAAACGCAGTGTTTCGAGTATTTTGCGATGAAAGGGTAGTTGATTGGACCATGAACAATTTTGAGCAAATGTTTAGGTGGAAGATCGGTTGCGACCCCAAACACTTGTCTCGAATTCGTTGAGATAGTTGAGATAAGTTAAGGCAGGACGACGGAGGTCAGGTCTTGAATTGTGAATGATCAGTTTCCTTTCTCCCATGCCTTGATAATCCCGCAATACAGCCTGGAGTGTTGGCAGGCTTGGACGTTGATCGAACCGCCGACGTTTCGGGGATAATGAAATAACCCTGTAACAAAGGTTGTTTTTCCTATTTTTTATACTTATATGCTCCTCATGCTGCCCGCCTCAAAGCGGGGAAGCACGTTATTTGACATTGTGAATAGGACTTCGTTCGGTCGTTGTTTGCGGACGGAGGCCCGCCGGAACCGATGGTGACGACGTTGGGTTTGGCGGTTTGAAAGACGCTTTTGCGGGTGATGCGGCGGTTGGCGGCTGTGCGTATTCGTTATGCAACGGGGTGAAATTGGCTTTGTTCCGTCATTTTTTTATCAAGCGGCGGAAATCATTGGCCTTCTCACCCCCAAACTTTTCGGGGCTTAGGCCGCTTCCACTTGGTTCCGGTCGGACCTAGCTGCCTACTCGCCCCCCGCCCGCTCCCGCTTCTCAAACATCTCATCATCAATAAGCTCGCGGGAATCGTGGGCCATGTTGAGGGTTTCACCGCCGTCGACGTACCATTCTTCACCGGTGATGAAATCGCCGAGGGCTGAGGCCAGAAAGATAATGGTGTTGGCGACGTCATGGGGCGCGCCCATGCGATCCAGGAGATTACGCTTTTGCGCCGTCCAGCGTTCCGGCGGGATTGGGTATTGGGCCATGGCATCAACTTTAATCGTGCCGGGCGCGACGGCATTTAAAAGGATCCCATATTCGGCCCATTCGGCGGCCAATGATTTCATCAAGGCCGAAACGCCACCCCGAGCAGATGCCGTGTGCGCGAAGCCCCGAAAGCCCGAGCGGTGCGCGGCGGTCACGAAAATGACCTTGCCGCCGTTTTCAAACATGAACGCATCGGCGGCGGCCTTCGTCACCTGCCATGAGCCGATCAGGTTGTTGCGGATGACGGCGGCGAAGCCCTTGTTGGTGAGGTCCTTGGCGGCCGAGACGAACTGCCCGCCGGCATTGTTGACCAGGATATCCAACTGCCCGTAATGCTTTTTGATGGCCGCCATGGCGGCGTCGATCTGATCTTCTTCGCGGGTATCACCTTGGATACAAAGCGCTTCAGCGCCGAGGCTAGTGATCACATCAGCGCAGTCTTCCAAAACTTCCGTGCGCCGGCCCATGAGCACCAGTTTGGCGCCGGTCCGGGCCAAACCAATGGCAGTGGCCCGGCCCATGCCGGTACCGCCGCCGGTGACCAACGCGACTTTCCCCGCGTTTAGATCGGCGGCGTACGGTGACGGGAGGTCGTCCCCGGCTTCAGCCATGCCTTAAACGCCTTCAGCCATGGGTTAAAACTCGACGACGGAGCGGATGCTTTCGCCGGCGTGCATCAGATCGATGGCGGTGTTGATATCATCCAAGGGCATCTTATGGGTGATCAAGGGATCGATCTGAATTTTGCCTTCCATGTACCAATCGACGATCTTCGGCACATCGGTACGGCCCTTGGCGCCGCCAAAGGCCGTGCCGCGCCAGACCCGGCCGGTAACCAGTTGGAAGGGCCGCGTGGAGATTTCCTGGCCGGCGCCGGCGACGCCGATGATGGTACTTTCGCCCCAACCCTTGTGGCAGCATTCCAAGGCATCGCGCATAACGTTGACGTTGCCGATGCACTCAAAACTATGATCCGCACCGCCGTTGGTGATGTCCACCAGGTACGGCACCAGATCGCCTTCGACCTCGCTGGGGTTGACGAAATGCGTCATGCCAAACTGCTCGGCCATCTCCTTGCGACCATTATTAAGATCAACGCCGACAATCATGTTGGCGCCAACCAATTGGGCGCCTTGCACGACATTGAGCCCAATGCCGCCAAGCCCGAAGACGATGACATTGTCGCCGGGCTGCACCTTGGCCGTATTGATAACCGCGCCGATGCCGGTGGTGACACCGCAGCCGATGTAGCAAATCTTATCGAACGGCGCGTCCTCGCGAACCTTCGCCAGGGCGATTTCCGGGACCACGGTGAAATTCGAAAAGGTCGACGTGCCCATGTAGTGGTACAGCATGTCCTTGCCCATGCGGAAACGCGAGGTCCCGTCGGGCATGACGCCCCGGCCTTGGGTTTCGCGGATCGCCTGACACAAATTGGTGCGCCCCGACGTGCAATAATCGCATTCGCGGCATTCCGGCGTATAGAGCGGGATCACGTGATCGCCTGTCTTCAGCGACGTCACCCCGGCGCCCACATCGACGACGATGCCCGCACCTTCATGGCCCAAAATGGCCGGAAACGCGCCTTCCGGATCGGCGCCCGATAGGGTGAATTCGTCGGTGTGGCAGATGCCCGTGGCTTTGATCTCGACCAGGACTTCACCGGCCTTCGGGCCGTCCAGTTCGACGGTGTGAATTTCCATTGGCTTGCCGGCTTCAACGGCGACAGCGGCGCGGGTTTCCATGATGACCTCCCAAATATTTCGAATTTCTTATTCGTCAAACTATGCCGTCACTCGGCCCATCGCGCAACGGTCCGTGGCGTATAGGGCGGTCATGAAAATTGAGCCATTTGTGTTATATCAATTTAATTTGGTACCATTTGATCCATAGACAACGGAGAACGAATGCGCGACGTCATTGCCCGGCTGACGGACGACTACCCGAACCTGAGCCCGCAGCTGCGGCAGGCGGCGCGCTTTGTCTTGGATCAGCCGACCGAAATCGCGATCAATTCCATGCGCAAGGTAGCCGCCGCCGCCGAGGTCGCGCCGAGCACCATGCTACGCCTCGCCAAAGCCTTGGACTACCCGACCTATGAGGCGTTCAGAAAACCGTTTCGAGAGTCCTTGCGCGGCCGGACCGAAGGCTTCGGCGATCGCGCGCGCTGGCTGCAGGAAATGGCCGAGGGCGACGATGCGGGCCAAGTCATGGGCCGCATGGCGGAAGCCGCCTTGGCGAATGTCGAAGCCGTGTTCCACGATAACGACCCGGCCGAGTTCGCCCGCGCCGCGACCATCATCCGCGATGCCCGACGAGTTTACGTCATCGGTGTCGGCGGCGCCTTCACGTTGGCTGGATATTTTCATTACCTTGCCCGCATGGCGTTGCCGCGCATGCGCCTGCCGGCCGGGCAAGCCGGCTCGTTGATCGACGACCTTGTCGATATTGAACCCGATGACGTGATCCTGGCGACCTCGGTTGCACCCTATATGAGTGCGACCGTCCGTGCCGCCGACTTTGCCCGCGACAGGGGCGCGAAAATTATTGCCATTGTCGATAGCCGCGCCGCGCCGTTTGCCACGGGCGCAACCGCGATCCTGACAACCCCGACGGAAAGCCCCCAATTCTTCCCGTCCTATATCGGAGTCATGGCGGTCATGGAAACGTTGTTGGCCTGCATTGTATCGGGAGGTGACGACGCGACGGTGCGCAAGATCGCCGAGATCGACCGCGTGCGCCGCGACAGCGGAATTTATTGGGACGAAACGGAGAATTAAGCCAGCGCGAACGATCGCCGGACTAAGCCGTTTTCAGAGCATCCGCCTTGTCCACCATGGCCCAATCGACACAAGCCCGCGCCAGAGCATCGGTGGCATCGACACAGTCATCACGCATCTCATCAGCGGCGGCCAGACCCGGCGGCACTTCCGTGCAGCCCAGGATAATCCGCTCGGCCCCCTTGGCGCGAAGCGCGTCCGCGGCCTTCGCCAACAGGTCTCCGCCGGCCGCGACGTCACCGGCTTTCACCGCGTTGATGCCGCCCATGACCAAAGCGTTCTGATCTGCATCGTCCGGCACCACCGCAGCCATACCGGCGGCGGTCAGGCGATCGGCATAGATACCGGCGCTTATTGTCCCGGCGGTCGCCAGAATACCGACATGGGCGACGCCCTCATCCAGCGTTTGGATCGCCATGTCGGCGATATGGAAGATCGGCAACTCAGTTTCCGCCTGCATCTCGTCATACCAATAGTGCGCGGTGTTGCATGCAATGGCGATGCTCTCCGCGCCGCCGCGCTCAAGCCGCCGAATGCCGTCCAGCATGGCCGGCAGCGGCGACGGGCCGTCGCCTTCAATTGCCGCTGTGCGGTCGGGAACCTGAGGAACGGACGCGGCGACCATCGGCACATGGTCCTGGTCACGGCTGGCCGGCGTCGCGCTGATGACCTTGTCCATGAAATCAACCGTCGCCAGAGGCCCCATGCCGCCGAGTACGCCAAGAATGCGTGGCATCATCTTGATCCTTCGTTGCTGATCACTCATTGCCGATCGTTCGTGGTGACGCGGCGATGATAAGTCGAATGCCTGATTGATGCCAATAAAGTTCCCAGGGGTGTTCCGGGCGATGTTCCGGGCTCATTTTGGAACAAATGATTCATTTTATGAACCATTTGAAACATATGCGTTGAATAATGATTCATTTGTGCTATGGTCGCGGCGAGAAATGGTGGCCAAATACCGGCCCGAACGAAGCGGCAGAATCGTTTTCTTGACAGGGAGCTCGATTATCCGCTGTGATTCAATGGAACTTGGCCCAACGGGCCTGCCCTTCGGGGTTGAGAAATTTAATCAGGGAGTAAACTCAATGTTCAAGACACTGACACGTGCCGCGGTTTCCGCGGCGGTTCTGGCGGGCGTCGGCCTTGCCGCAGCACCGGCGGATGCCGGTAACGATCGTTTTATGAAAGTCATGTCACGCGGCGAATTGGTCGTCGGCGTGAAGGCTGACTAAAAGCCCTGGGGCTTCCGTGATTCATCCGGCGCCCTCGTCGGCATGGAAATTGACATGGCAAAAGACGTCGCCAAGGCCTTGGGCGTAAAACTCAAGCTGGTCCCGGTGCAGTCATCCAACCGGATGCAGTTCCTTCAACAGGGCAAAATCGATCTGATGATCGCGACCATGTCGGACCGCACCGACCGCCGCAAAATCGTCGGCATCGTCGAGCCCAACTACTACACGTCGGGCACCAATCTGCTGGCCAAAAAAGGCGTCGTCACCAAGTGGACCGACCTCAAAGGTAAGCCGACATGCGGCAAGCAGGGCGCGTTTTACAACAAGGTCGTCTCCAAGCGCTACGGCGCCAAGATCGTCGCCTTCGTCAACAACGCAGAAGCCAAGCAGGCGCTGCGTGACGGCAAGTGTGTCGGTTGGGTCTATGACGACTCGTCCATCGGTTCCGATTTGGCTTCCGGTCAATGGCCTGGGTTCGAGATGCCGCTGAACTCCGAAGATGACAATCCGTGGGGCCTCGCGGTTCCGGTTGAAGAAATCGATGGCGTCTGGGGCAACTTCATGGCCGGTATGCAATACCGCTGGCTGACCTCCGGTCGCTTGACTGAGCTGGAAAAGAAGTGGGGCATCCAACCCACTGCGTTCCTCAAGATGCAGGCCGAAAAACTGACACCGGCGCGCAAGCATTTGAAATAAGCCGCGTTTGAATACCAGGGCGGACCCAACCGGGTCCGCCCTTTCTCGCCCCGCCAAAAATAAAATCAATCGGGGTGAAGTTTTCGGGAGGCAGTCAGGGGAAGCGCCGTGCTTGATATCATCGGACCGTTTTTCAAGAATCTCTACGACACCACCGGCTGGAACTTCATCATGTTCTACGAACAGTATGAATATGACCGGTTTGTCGACGCTATGTGGGTATCCGTTAAGTTGATTGTCGCATGCCTAATCTTCAGCCTGATCGTCGGTTTCATCGGCGCTTGGGGGCAAGGCGCGAAATCAAAGATACTGAGACTCAGTATTGCCGGATACATACAGTTTTTTCGTAATACGCCACCATTCATTCAATTGCTGGTCTTCTATTTCGTTATCGGCACGCTAACACCGCAAGTCGATATGGGGGGCTACAACGAAGCCATTATCGGCAGCTTCGGCTGGGCGGTAATCGGCATGGGTTTCTTTGCCGGCGCCTTCAACACCGAGATCTTCCGGTCCGGCATTGAAGCGGTACCGACCTCGACGGTTGAAGCCGCCGAGGCGCTCGGCTATTCGCGCATGAAATCCTATATTTACATCATCTTCCCGCTGGCCTTCCGAGTCTGCCTGCCGGCACTCAACAATAATCTCGTGAATTTGTTGAAAACCACGACGCTGGCCTATGGCATTGCCGTGCCGGAGATGATGTACACGGCCAACCAAATCTGGTCCGACAACGTCAACGTTCCGGAGATGATGATCGTGCTCTTTATCTACTACATCGGACTTGTCGGCATCTTGGTCTGGGGCATGCACAGGTGGGAACAAAAAATGCGCGTTCCGGGGTACGGCTGATGTTGGGCTTTAAAACACTCACAGCTCCCGGTGTCCGTAGCGATCACGCGCGGCCTCAGGACAACACCGGGACCGATATGCCCGTCCTCCTGCCCTTCCGGGCCAAGCACAACAAGGATGGATTTTTCGTCCATCACGGCGGCCGCTTGTTCGTCGATATGAAGTTACGCCACGGCCTGATGATCTTCGCCGTCTTCGCGCTTTGGGGCGGGGCGGCCGAAGCCGCTGCCAAGGTCGGCGGCTTGGCCTGGGCCATGGCGAGTTTGTGGGAATGGACGCCGTTCATCCTCAAAGGGTTTTCCCTGAACATCCTAATCAGTGTCCTCGCCATGCTTATCGGCACCATCGCCGGCGCGGCGTTGGGGCTCATGCAAGTTTCGTTATTGGCGCCGGTCCGGGGCTCATCATGGATTGTCACTCAGTTCTTCAGAAACTCGCCTTGGCTGGTATTGCTGTTCTGCGTGATGCTGCTGTTTCCGTTTGAGATTGATCTGGGCTTCGTGGTCATCCCAATCCCCGATTGGATGAAAGCGGTGATCGGCTTCTCACTACCGATCATGGCGAATATCTCTGAGGTCGTCCGTGGTGCGGTGATTTCATTGCCATCCGGTCAATGGGAATCAGCCGAGAGCTTAGCCTTCTCGCGGCGCCAAACCATGTGGATGATCATCTTGCCGCAATGCATCAAGCGGATGGTACCGCCGTGGATCAACTGGTATTGCATTTTAACCATGGCGACGCCGCTGTGTTCGATCATGGGCGTGGAAGAATCGGTCGGCCACACCGTCCAGGCGATGAATGCCTTGGGCGACCGGCCCGAACTACTGGCGCCGTTCTATTTCTTCCTGCTCTTCATTCACTTCATTTTCACCTATCCCATCGCGCGCTTCTCGATCTCGCTCGAGAAGAAGTTCGCGGTTAAGATATAGGGGAGACATACAGTGTCAGACACATCTGGAAACAGCGGCGGAAACGGGGGATGGACCCCGGACCAGCCCATGGTCTCGATCAAGGACGTGCACAAATCCTTCGGCGACCTGGAGGTGCTGAAAGGTGTCTCCATGGACATCATGAAGGGCGAATGCGTATGTATCATCGGGCCTTCAGGATCGGGGAAATCGACCTTAATTCGCTGCGTCAACGCCCTGAACGACATTCAAGGCGGCTCGATTACGGTCGAGGGCCAAGAGGTCAACGTGCCAAACCTCGACAAACTGGAGCTTCGCAAGAAAGTCGGCATGGTGTTCCAGCAGTACAACCTGTTCCCGCACAAGACGGCGTTGGAAAACATCATGATGGCGCCGATCCATGTCCTCAAATAGGACGAAAAAGAGGTCGAGGCCCATGCCCGCCAACTGATCAAGAAGGTGCGGCTTGAGGGCAAGGAGAATAGTTATCCAGGCGAGTTGTCTGGCGGCCAGCAGCAACGTGTCGCCATTGCCCGGTCCCTGGCCATGAGCCCCGACGTCATGCTGTTCGACGAAGTGACCGCGGCCTTGGATCCGGAAACGGTGAAGGAAGTTCTGGTGACCATCCAAGATTTGGCCGCGGAAGGCATGACTTGCATCCTGGTGACCCACGAAATGGGTTTCGCCAAGGAAGTTGCCAATCATGTCTACTTCACCGACAAGGGCGTCATTGTCGAGCACGGCCCGCCCGACACCTTCTTCGACGATGCCAAGGACCCCCGCACGCAGGAATTCCTGGGACAGATTCTTTAAGATCGTCGGACAAACGGTTCGCCGCTGATTTGACAGACTTAAACCCGGCCGCAATGATTAATGAACGATCATTGAGAGCCGGGTTAGTCATGCCAGAAAGCTGTACTTCGGAATTTTTCACCGATGAGGCCGTCGCCATCTACGGCGAACAGGGCTTTTTCTTGCCGCTTCGGATGTTCGCAGCTGAAGGCGTCGCCGAATTGCGCGCGCATCTTGAGGCCGCCGAAGCCAGGCAGGGTTCTCTCACCGGCAAAAACCGAAGCGCCAAGTATCACTTGTTGATGACGTGGCTGGATCAACTCGTCCGCCACGCCGGCATCCTAGACGCCGTCGAAAAACTTCTCGGACCGGATATTCTGTGCTGGGGCACTGCGTTGCTCATTAAAGAGCCCGGCGACGGGACCCATGTCAGTTGGCATCAAGACCTGAATTACTGGGGCTTGGATCCCGCCGACGTGACCACGGCCTGGTTAGCGCTTTCGCCGGCGACAAAGGAAACCGGCTGCATGCGGATGATGGCGGGTTCACATCTTGTCCACTATGCCCACCGCGACACCGATGACCCATCCAATCTGCTCAGCCGCGGCCAGACCGTCGCCGATGACCTGGACGAGGCGGCGGCCACCTACATTGAATTGCAACCGGGTGAAATTTCACTTCACCACGGCAATATGGCGCATGCGTCGGGCCCCAACTCTGGGTCCGAGCGGCGCATCGGCATTGCCATCCGTTACCTGGCCGCCCACGTGCGCCCCACGGACGGGCCGGACAGCGCGCTGTTGGTCCGCGGCCAGGATCGTTATCGAAATTTCGAAGCGGAAACCTCCCCAGCCGAAGACTTCGATCCGGCTGCCATGGCCGAGCACGACCGTGTCATGGCACTCCGCCAAGCCGTGTTGATGGCCGGCGTCTAAGGATCAAGTCCGTTTATTCCGTGTTCGTCAGAGCAAGGATTTTCTCGTGCAGCGATCCGGGGATATGAAAACCTTCTTTCGGAATGCGTGCCCGCTCAGCGTGACGCCGCCCGCCCGGCAGCCGCACCCCGTCTTGTTTCAGCATTTCCGCGAAGAACGCTTCGGAATGATCAAGCCAGCCCTCGCCGTCGCCGAACCGGTTGGGGGCGATGGCGATGATCACTTCACCGCCCCGCCCGGCACCGCCGTCATCCGCCGTGTTGGCCGTCGTTTCATAGGCAAAGGTCTCACCAATCAATCCGGCGGCCAGCAGTTCGATCATCATGCCGATGGATGACCCTTTGTAACCACCGAAGGGCAGCAATACACCGTCCACAGCGGCCTGAGCATCCGTCGTTGGGTTGCCATCGGCATCAAGCGCAACGCCCTCGGGCAATGCGTGACCGTCACGCGCCGCGATCATTACCTCGCCCCGAGCCATTACCGAGACTGCCTGGTCGAAAACCAGCGGCGGGCCATCACGGCGCGGCCATCCGAAGGCCATGGGGTTCGTCCCGAACATCGCTTTGGTGCCGCCCGCCGGCGCCACAAGGGCCCGCGAACTGGTCACCGCCAGGGCGCAAAGCCCGTCCTCCGCAATGGCCTCGACCTCCGGCCAGAGCGCGGCCATGTGAAATATTCTAACCAGCGACAGTGCCGCTATGCCGGTTTCACGGGCCGCCTCAATCAATGGCTGGCGACCCCGGTCCAACGCCAAGGGCGCCAAACAATTTTGCCCATCGACACGGACGACGGCCGGGGAGATCCGCTCAACGACGGGCACCGCCTTACCGTCGGCTCGGCCGCATCTCAGTGTTTTTACATATCCCGGTAAGCGGAATATGCCATGCGACGTGCATCCATCACGCTCCGCCTTGATCATGACCTCTGTGACTGCCTGAGCATTGTCGTCGTCACAACCGTTGGCAGTGAGGCAACTGACAGATAACCCGCGCGCCGCCTCCAAGGTCAAATGGATGCCGGCCATTCAGATTGCCTTCACTGCCATCTCAATAGGGCCCTCGGCGCGACTATGGACGAACTGATCAACAACGGGGTTTCCAGAAGCCTCGACGTCAGATGTCGCGCCATCCCAAATGATCCGGCCTTCATGGATCATCGCGACCCGGTTGGAGATCACCTTGAGGCTCGACATATCCGACGTAATCGAGACCACCGTCGCGCCCAATTTGCCAACCACATCGAGGATCAGTTCATTGATGATATTGGTCATGATCGGATCCAGCCCCGCGGTGGGCTCATCCAAAAACAGAACATCCGGATCATTGGCAATGGCGCGAGCCAGGCCGACACGCTTTTGCATACCACCCGACAATTCCGATGGGTAAAGGTCCGCCGTCGGCGCATCCAGGCCAACGGCGGCCAACTTGCCAATGGCATGATTCTTGGCGTCCTGGCGGCCCATCTGCCCTTCCTGCAAAATTTGGAAGGCAACATTTTCCCAAACCGGCATGCTGTCGAACAGGCCGGATTTTTGGAATGTCATACCGAAATTGTCGATAAACTCGTCGCGTTCGCGGTCACTGAAATCGCCCACGTCACGGCCTTGAAATCGAATGGTCCCGGCATCATGCGGGATCAATCCCATGATGCACTTCAACAACAATGTCTTTCCCGACCCGGAGCTGCCGATCAGGACAAGTGAATCGCCTTGATTGACGACCAGGTCGATACCGCTCAGCGCTTCGTTCGCTCCAAACCATTTGGCAAGCCCGGCAATCTCCAAAAGTGGTGTGGCGTCGTTGTCGTTCATGTGGGCCGATCCCCAATAATGGTGGTGCGTTCCATGTAGCGCGGCAGGTCATCGGGATAATCCATCACGGCAAAATGCATCAAGGACCGATTGTCCCAGATGACCATGTCGTGGTCCTGCCAACGGTGGCGATAGAGGAACTGCGGACGGGTGCAGTGCTCATAAAGAAATCCCAGAATCGCCGCACTCTCATCACCGTCAAATCCTTCGATATGACTGGTGAAACCCGGGTTGACGAACAGACTTTTGCGCCCCGTTTCGGCATGGGTGCGGACAATGGGATGCACCGCCATATTGGCCCCCGACATGTCGTCCTCTACGACAATGGGCTGGGCATACTGGGTGCGTGCCGCGACCTCGAAATCGTGCACGGCACTCAGCGGCACCAGCATCTCTTTCATGGCGTCGCTCAACGCCGCGTAGGCCTGCGTTTGATCGCAAAATATCGTGTCCCCGCCGACGTCGGGAAGTTGCTTGGCGACAAGGATTGAGGCGCCGGCCGGGCGTTCACGGAAACTGACATCGGAATGCCAATAAGTGCCGGCGCCTTTACGGCCCTTCGGCTTGCCGTCGGCCTCAACCTGGTTGGAGACCCGGTAAATTTCCGGATGATCGGGGTGGATATAGATACTGACGGTTTCTTGCAGCGGTTCGGTCGCCGGATCACCGAACAGAGGTCCAAAATGCTTTGAGAATTCAATATGGCGCTCAGTCGTCAGATTTTGGTCGCGGACGACCAACAGTCCACCGGCATCCAGCCAAGCCTGGCGGATTGCGGCGGTGAGATTATCACCGGCGCCGGATTGCAAATCGACGCCCGTCGCCTCGGCGGCAAATCCCGGTGTCAGCGGATTGATTGCGAGTTCCACGAAATCCTCCTTGATGCATCGTCACTGCCTTTTTACACCGAAGGCGGAAACGGGAAAAGGCGGCGGCGGATATGAATGATAAATGATGCACTTGTTGCAATGTTTATATTATACGATACAAACGTTTCATCGCCCGATTATCTGATCCCAAGACGATCCATTATGCCCGCCGAACCCAAAAATTTCCCCTCAGAAGCCCGTGTTGTCGTCGTCGGCGGCGGTATTATGGGATGCTCGACCGCCTATCACTTAGCCAAAGCCGGTGTCAAAGACGTCGTACTGGTCGAACGCAAACAGCTGACCTGCGGCACCACTTGGCATTCCGCGGCTCAAGTCCGCCAGTTGCGCTCTAGTACCAATCTTACACAGTTAATCCGAAACTCAGTCGAACTCTATAAATCACTGGAAGCGGAAACCGGGCAAGCGACGGGATGGATTCAAAAGGGTAGCTTGTCACTGGCTGCCAACCCCGAGCGGTTCACCCATATCAAACGCCAGGCGGCCCTGGCGCGATTGTTTGACGTTGAGGCGGCGGTCATCAGTGCCGATGAAGCCGGCCGCCATTGGCCGCTGATCCGCATCGATGATGTTTTGGGGGCCGTGTACTCACCGGATGACGGCCGGGTGAACCCGTCGGATGTTTGCGCCGCATTGATCAAGGGCGCGAAAGCACATGGCGCACACATCTTCGAAGATACGGCAATCACTGGCTTTGAAAAATCCAATGGCCGGATCAGCTCTGTCATCACCGAACATGGCCGCATCACCACCGAGGCCGTCGCGCTATGCGCGGGGCTCTGGTCGCGTGACGTGGCCAAACTGGCCGGTGTCTCGGCGCCGCTTTACGCCTGTGAACATTTTTATCTGCTGACCGAAACCATGGACGGCATCGATGGTCATCTGCCGACGCTTTCGGACCACGGCGGACATTTGTATATCCGCGACGAGACCGGCGGTCTTTTGGTCGGGTGTTTTGAGCCCAACGCCAAACCCTTGCCCATGGACAAGCTGCCCAAGGATTTCGCCTTCGATCTGATGACCGAGGACTGGGATCATTTCGAGCCGATGCTGGAAAACGCCATGCATCGGATCCCCGCATTAGAGACGGCGCAGGCCCGGATGCTGTTGAACGGTCCAGAAAGTTTTACCCCGGACGGACAGTTCCTGCTGGGGGAAAGTCCTGAGTTGCCCAGCTTCTTTTTGGGCTGCGGGATGAACTCGGTGGGTGTCGCGTCGGGCGGTGGCGCTGGACGGGCCCTGGCGGAATGGATTATTGAAGGCCGCTCGACCATGGATCTTTGGGAGGTCGATGTACGGCGCTTCGCGCCCTTCCAGAGCAATCTGAGAATGCTGCATGAACGTATCCCCGAAGAACTGGGATTGCATTACGCCATCAGCTACCCGGGACGCCATCCTGAATCCGCGCGGTGCGTTCGCCGCACGCCGGTTCATGAACGGCTCGCACAAAAAGGCGGCCACTTTGGCGTGCGCGCCGGGTGGGAACGAGCCGAGTTTTTCATGCCCGAGGGCGAAACCATCGCCGATGACCTCACTTTCGGTCGCCCGCCTTGGTTCGAAAATACCGCCGCCGAACATTTGGCTGCGCGCAAGGGCGTGGTTTGCGTCGACCAATCAAGTTTCGCCAAGTTCATCGTCGAGGGCCCCAACGCGACATCGCTGCTGCAACGGTTGTGCGCCAATGATGTGGACGTCGCACCCGGTCGCATTATTTATACCGCCATGCTCAATGACCAAGGCGGCATTGAAAGCGCCGTGACTATCTTCAAGATCACCGACGACAAATACTTTCTAGTCACCGGCACTGGCCAAGCCGTCAAAGACACCGAGTGGATTAACCGCCACAAGGGCGACGACCGTGCGACATTGACGGACGTGACATCCGGGTACGCGGTGCTGGGCGTAGCCGGACCGCAAAGCGAAGAAATATTGGCGCGGATTAGCGGCGATGATGTCAGCTTGACCAACTTTCCTCGCTACCGGCACCGGGAAATTGAAGCCGGTTACGGCATTGTTCGTGCCGCGCGACTTTCCTACACCGGCGAGGCGGGGTTTGAGCTGTATATCCCGAGCGAATTCGCCATTGGGGTCTACGACGCGCTGTCCGACGCCGGCCGGGATTTAGGCCTTATGGATATCGGCACGACAGCGCTCACCAGTTTGCGTGTCGAACGCGGGTTCCGTGCCTGGGGCCACGACATTAGCGCCGCCGACACGCCGTTCGAAGCCGGCCTCGGCCATGCCGTGAAACTGGAAAAGAACGCCGGTTTCATTGGCCACGACGCCTTGGCCCGGCAACGTGACGCTGGCCCGGCGCGTCATTTGGCGTTTCTCACTTGCACTGACCCAGGCGCCTATCCCATCGGCGGCGAGCCGATTATTTTCAATGGCCAGCCGGTTGGCCAGATCACATCCGCCGCATATGGCCATTCCGTGGGCGCCGCCGTCTGCATGGGATACGTCGAGCATCCACCGGCGAAAATCAACGAAATGGCGGCAGCGGGCGGCTTTGCCATCGATATCGCATGTGAACTGGCGCCCGCGACCTTCTCATTTGATCCGCCCTATCCCGGCCGCGCGACCTGACAGCAAACTTTCGAAATATGATTGTTGTTGGTAGGCTTGCGGCAATAGGGATTGCAGGCATTGGGGAATGGTCATGGTCAAAAGATTGGTATTAAGCTTCATCGCCACGGATAAACCGGGCGTTGTCGAACGAATCACCGAAGCCGTCGCCGACGCCGGCGGCAACTGGCTGGAAAGCCGGATGGCGCACTTGGCAGAGAAGTTTGCCGGCGTGGCGCGCGTGACGGTTCCCGATGACAAGGCGGCAGGACTTGAGAGCGCCTTGTCAGCCTTGAACGAAGACGGCTTTCAAATGGTTGTTGAAACCGTCGGCGAACTGACGGAACAAGAAGGCCGAGTTTTGGTGCTGGATTTTGTCGGCCCCGACCACCCCGGCATCCTGCATGAAGTTTCAAGCTGTCTGGCGGAGCGCGGTGTCAGTGTTGAGAACATGAAAACCGAATTGGAAGAAGCCCCCATGGGCGGCGGCAGATTGTTTCATGCAAAAGGTCGCGTCCGGGTCCCCGAGAGCGCCGACAACACCGCCTTACGTGATGCCTTGGAGGAACTTGCCGGTGCCCTGATGGTCGATATTTCCCTCGATCCCGACGCATGAAAAACCAGCCGAGGCCCCTGCCGATCCAGCGGTGAAAAAAAGTTCGACGCAATGCCAATTCGAGTGTTCTCAATGATAATTTTTCGGTCTAATCTTTCTTTGGATCGAGCGATAATCCGCTATTAAGAAAAATTGCACCCCGGGGGAGTGAATGGGCCTGTTCGACTATACGGCAACAGCATCGGAAAATGTCGTTCTCGAGGAAATCACGCTGCTTTCGGACCTGTCCGAAGACGACTGGTCCCGCGTCCTCAAACTGGTTGAGACACGTCAGTTCCGCGCCAGCGTCTGCGCCACTTCGTTGACTTTCCGTTCCACTAAGATGGGAATCAACACGGCGACCACAACAAGGCTGATCGCGACAATAATCGGCGTTGGCGCCAAAATCATCCAGACGATACTGCGCCGCCCCGATCCGCGATCTGCCATCCGCTAACCCTTTGTTCGCTATCCGGTAATTTACGGCTCTCGCGGCAACATACGCCGCCGAGCCCGGCCTCTCAATAGTGGTCCCGATTAGCGGCTTTGCCGGGCGGCCCCGGCGGCGTTAATGTTCGGACATGGATTTTCGCCATCTGAAAACTTTGGTCGCCATCGCCGAACACAAGAGTTTCGCGGCCGCCGCCGACGCCATAGGTCTCACCCAGTCGGCCGTCAGCTTGCATGTGAAGGCGTTGGAAGACCAATTGCAGACAACCTTGTTCGACCGCACGACACGGCCGCCGTTGCTCAATACCCAAGGCACAGCCTTGGTTGAGAAGGCGCGGGAAATCATCGGCCTCTGTGATGGCTTGACCGACAGCTTGCGCGGTGAACGAGTTGTCGGCAGCCTCGAGCTCGGCGCCATTCCCACTGCTCTGACGGGTATTCTCCCTGATGCGCTGGTGGCGCTGAGAGCTTCACACCCGGAACTTCGCATCCGTGTCACCAGCGATTTGTCCGCGGACCTGGCCGAGGCGGTGCGCCGCAGCAGCTTGGATGTCGCCGTCGTAAGTGAGCCGACACATCTGGCGGCAGGATTGAGCTGGCACCCCATCGTCAGCGAGCCCTTGATGGTGATTGCGCCGCAACACACACCAATGGGGCCGGATCGTGAGCCAGATCGCGCGCTTTTGGAATCGCTGCCGTTTCTCCAATTCAAACGCTTTGCCTGGGCCGGGCGTTTGATCGACACACACCTGCGCGAACGCGGCATTCATGTCCGGCCCGGCATGGAAATCGATTCCCTGGAAGCCGTTGCCGGCATGGTATCGCGTGGCCTCGGCGTTTCCATTGCGCCGATGCGTGCCATGGCCGAGCCGTTCCCCGAAAACGTCCGCGCCGTGCCGTTCGGCGACCCACCACTGATGCGCAACATTGGCCTGATCGAGCGTAGCGAGAACGCCAAGATCGACATGGTCAAAGCCCTGTACGAAACCCTTATAGCGGCCTGCGCGCGGGCATCAATTGCTTGAACAATATTCAAGTAAACCTTCAAGATTATTCGTTTTTTTTATTTTATAGCCGGCGTTAGGATGCCTCGAACATCCGCTGCACCGATCCGACGCCCTTCAAGGAGTTTGAGACGATGGCTGAACTGAATCCCCAACAATTGGACCTGCGCGACCGCATCCGGGATTTGGCCGTGCGTGAAATTGCGCCCCGTGCCGCCGAGGTGGACCGGACCGAGGAATACCCCTGGGACAACGTCGAAAAGCTGACCAAAGCCGGTTTCATGGGCATGACCATCCCCGAAGCCTACGGCGGCAAAGGGGCCAGCTATATGGATACGGTTCTTCTCGTCGAAGAAATGGCGAAGGTTTGCGGTGTCACGGGACGCATTTGTGTCGAAGGCAACATGGGCGCTATTGGCGCGGTGATGAAATACGGCTCTGATGAACAGCGCAAAATCGCCGCCGAACTGGTGCTGTCCGGCGACAAGCCGGCGATCTGCATCACCGAGCCCAATGCTGGCAGCGCGGCGACGGATATGTCGACACGGGCCGACAAGAAAGGCGAGGTCTATGTGCTGAACGGCAAAAAGCACTGGATCACCGGCGCCGGCGTCTCCAAGCTCCATCTAATTTTTGCCCGGGTCTTCGAAGACGGCGAAGAACAAGGCATCGGAGGGTTTCTGGCAATCCGGGGGGAGACAAAGGGCCTCAGCATCGGCAACCGCGAACCGGCCATGGGGCTACGCGGTATCCCTGAAGCCGAGATCATCATGGAAGACATGGAAGTTCCGGCATCAATGATGATTACGCCGCCGGAAGGCATCCGGCGCGGTTTTGCTGGCCTCATGAATGCCTATAACACACAACGCGTCGGCGCCGCCACGGTGGCGCTGGGTATCGCCCAAGGCGCCTATGAGTTGGCGCTGGGCTATTCGCAAACCCGCGAGCAGTTCGGTCGGCCGATCTATGAATTTCAAGGCCTGCATTGGATGCTCGCCGATATGTCGATCCAATTGGAAGCGGCGCGCGGTCTGGTTTATTCAGCGGCGACAAGCGCCGAGAGCACGCAGATTGGTTTTCCCGATCCGTTGATGGCGGCGCAATGCAAGGTGTTCACCGCCGATATGGCCATCAAGGTCGCCAACGACGCCCTACAGGTCTATGGCGCCATGGGCTATTCGCGCAATCTGCCGCTTGAACGTATGGCTCGCGATGCACGCATGTTCACGATTGGTGGCGGTACCGCACAGGTGCTCCGAACCCTAGTGGCGAGCAAAATTCTCGATGCCAAGCTGCCGCAGACCCGAGATGGATTCACCAAGCTGGCCGCTGCCAAGGCGGCGACAAAGGTAGGCACAGAATGAGCCGCACTGCAGATATTATCGCCTGCAAGCTCTTTGAAGCGGGCTGCCGGCACGCTTTCGGCATTCCCGGTGGCGAAGTCCTATCCTTAATGGATGGTTTGAAGGATGCGGGCATCGCCTTCCATCTGGTCAAACATGAAAACAACGGCGGTTTTATGGCCGAAGGCACGCATCATGCGTCCGGCGCGCCAGGAATTTTGTTGGCCACTGTCGGCCCCGGCGTCGTCAACGCCATCAATGTTGTCGCCAATGCTTGGCAGGACCAGGTGCCGATGATTTTCCTGACCGGCTGTGTCGATGCCGCCGATGCGCAGCGCTTCACTCATCAGGTGTTTGACCACACCAGTGTGTTGCGGCCGATTACCAAGGCCAGTTTCACGGTTGCCGCCGGGGCCGTC